>Ga0316193_10000058_pt1 | contig 51426 bp, 43 predicted proteins | sample MerIslsedime2_MG_FD_207735 | JGI IMG/M metagenome (GOLD analysis project Ga0316193, IMG submission 207735) | Coastal sediment microbial communities from Maine, United States - Merrow Island sediment 2 | ecosystem: Environmental > Aquatic > Marine > Coastal > Sediment | place: USA: Maine... | reverse complement strand
GTTGGCCGGCACGTCTTTGGGCAGGTGAATCCGATAGCTGTTGTCCCCGGTCAGCCAGGCGCCGTCCGCATCCTGATAGGCGCCGATGTACTGGGAGCCTTGGCCGGGCACGGATACGACCATGGATTTCGCCGTGCCGATCGCTTCGAAGGCGTACTTGCTGCGAAGATCGATGGCCAGGTACTCCGGTTCATGGAAGGTTGGGTCCGCGAAAAAGATCTTCTTCCAATGACGTTCTCCCGGATAGGCATATACGATCTCTTTGGGCACTCTCGGTGCAAAAGCGAGCGCTTCTGCCATCGCCCGTCCAACGGTGGCCGCCTCGGTGAGAATGGCTTTCATGCGCTCATCCGGCTCGAAGGACCGGCCATGGGCAATACCGAGCGTTTCCAGCACGCCGAGCATCGCCATGTCCTGCGAGCGGGGCGGGTTCTCATTGATGTAACGGGCCAGGGTCTCAAAGTAGGCGAACCCCTCGTTGGTCAGAAGGTTGACGTCCTTGCCCGTCAGCGAGACGAAATTGGTCTCGGGTGGCTCGGCGGCGTCCTCAAGCTTGTACTGACGGTAGGTATGGATCAGCTCGACCAGTTTCGGGATGTCTTCCCGGGTTTGCGGAATCGCCCGAAGGTAAAACACCACGATATTGGTGTCGGATTGTGCAATATGGTGGTGCGTTGCCGGCAACGGGCCGTCATACCCGGGCGGCAGTATGAGGAACTTTCCGCCGCGGTTCTGCTCGGGCGAGAAGGGGCCGCCGAGATCGACAAGGGGTTGCTGCCAGACGTTGTTCATCGTTCCCAGCAGGCCTGGAGGGAGCTCCATCACCACTGGCCCTTCGCGCAGATCTAACACGCCGGACATGTAGACCGTATCCTGGTTCGCGGTCAGTGCCAGTTGCCGGGGCTCGGCCAGTTTATCGGCCACGACAACGGTATGGTCGTTGGCGCCCAACGCTATGTGCGCATCTGCCATCGCACCGTACGACGCCATGGGCAGTGCCCAGAGGTATGCCTGAACGGCTCGCTGGAAATCCAGCTCATTGTAGAGTTTTTCGACCGTTTCCTGAGTAGGATAGCCGGCCTGATACTCGAGCTCTCCCATCCGGGTATCCAGTGTCTGGCCCTGTACAGGCAAGGCAAACGCCAGGAAAAGACAAGCTGTCGATGACATTGTTCTTAGTCGTGTGAGCGTATTGGAAAAGTGAGAGACCATTTTGTTACCTCATTGCTTACGTTACTTTCTTCTATTAATTGGATTATTAAACGTCTATTCTTTTCACATAGGTCACTTTGCGCCAAACGATGGTTTGAGACTGACCGGTGAGCAGTAATTTGAGCACTAATTGATATGGATCAAATTATCCGCCAGATGCCAAGGCCCCACGCAGGGGTGCCGGTTCTTTTCGCCCGCAACAGCGCTTTTTCACCGTTTGTTGCTTTTCTCGATGACATCGGTGCTCCAACTGATCACTGGATCCTCAAGGCGCACATGCCTGTGGCTCAGCGAAACGACCCGGAAGGCCTCGTTCCGCTTTCTGCAGGTTACCGGTTTCTCGAGCTGGCAGCGCACCAGGGGGGACTTCGGGATCTTGGCGTAGTCACCGCGCTGCGAACTTCAGCCTATGAACTCGGCGCCTTTGGTGCTGCGCTGCGTGGCGGCTCCAGCGTCTATGAATACCTTCAGCTCGGAACTCGCCTTGTCACGACGCTTTCCAGTGGGGGGACGAGAATTTGGCTCCGCAGAGAGGGCGAGCAACTGAGGGTGCACCAGCACCTGGCCGGCCCCGATGGGCTTGGGGCGCAGATAGCCGACGCTTTCACACTCGTCATTACCGTCACGATGCTCCAGCGTCTTATCGGGCCGGATTGGCTGCCCGGCGAACTGCGCTTACGCGCCGGGGTCGAGCGACTGCTGGGTGACTGGCAGGTACCACGATCGGTTGCTTTGGTCACCCATCAGCCCACGACATCCTTCACTTTACCCTGTTCCCAGCTCAGTCGCCCTGTGCCAGTAAGCTGTGCCCAGACGGCAAGAAACCACAACACGGCGGTGCAGGCTGCGCCGCTGATGCCCATGAACTTTCTCGACTCAATGCAGCAGCTGGTTCATTCGCTGGTCGCTGCGGAATGTACGGATATCCGCAGTACTGCAGAAGCTGCGGGTCTGAGCCTGCGGACGCTACAGCGGCAACTGGCGCAGCACGGGACGAGCTACAGAAGCCTCGTGAATGCCGCCAAGTTGCGCCTTGCACATCAGCGATTGACGGATTCAGCCATGCGCATTACGGACATCGCTGCGGAACTCGGCTACACGGATGCTTCAAACTTCGCTCGGGCCTTTCAGCGACAGACCGGCTTGGCTCCATCAGCGTATCGGCTTGCACATAGTCTGGAATGACTGCGCAAACAAGACCAGTTACGGTGCGGCCCTGGCCTTGAATCTAATCCTGCTCTTCTACAAAACCAGTCCAGCCAGACATGTAGTTCACGAAAGCTTCGCTCAGCCCCTGTGAATGCAGGTATTCCCGGCCTACCGGGGTTTTCACCGGTTCAAAATCGGGATTGGCAAGCACCTGCTGCGGGAAATCATGATGCAGGATCGCTGCGCGTCCCAGCAGGACAAAATCGGCACCGTCTTCGAGACACTTCCTGGCGTCACTCGCGGTATATATTTTACCGGCAATACCCAGCCGCACTTCTCCCCGGTCCAGTTCCGCGAAGTAGCTGAAGAGAGACCGGCCATGGAACCGTTTCTCGACCGGCTCCTTGAAAATATCCCACAGAGAAACATCGAGAAAGTCGATGTCGCCATCTTCCATCAAACGCCGGGATACTTCGATCATCTCGCCGAGCTTCAGATCGAATCGCTCGGGCGACAGCCTGACGCCCAGCAAAAACCCGGGCCGGCAACGGTCGCGGACAGCCTCGATGATTTCAAAGATAAGACGCACGCGATTTTCCAGTGAGCCGCCGTACCTGTCGTTTCGCTGGTTGATGACAGGGCTCAGGAACTGGCTGAGGATGTAGCCGTGCGCACCGTGGATTTCCACGCCGTCGAACCCCGCCTTTTCAGCCCGCAGGGCGGCGGTCACAAAATCTTCCCTGAGTTGCCGGACCTCTTCCAGGGTAAGGGCGCGCGCCCCGTTTTCTTCGTTATCGGAAGGGCACACCGGACTGCCGTCGACCAGTTCCTCCGGTGACCGCATGCCCGCATGGTGTAACTGGATTACGGCAAGGCTCTCTTCCGCCCTGATCGCCGAAGCCAAACGCGAAAGCCCCGCAAGGTGGTCATCGGAGAAACAGCCCAATTGCCCTGGAAAACCTTTGCCAATCGCCTGCACATGCGAGGCGCAGGTCATAGTCAGTCCGAATCCGCCTTCTGCGCGCATGGTCAGCCAGCGGAACTCCTCGTCGGAAAGCCGACCGTCTTCAAAGCTTTGCAGATTGGTCATCGGCGCCAGCATGAAGCGGTTTTTCATTGCAGCACCGTGCTTGAAGCTCAATGGCTGAAACAGGTTATTCATTATCTCGCTAAGCCAGGGTCTGGGGATTGAGCTGCCACAAGGCATAGTTGAGAGTGGCTGCAAAGCTGACCCACAGCAGGTAAGGAACGAGGAGCACGCCGGCCAGCGGGCGAATACGCCAGAAGGACATCAGGGTGGCCAGGATGAGGGCCCAAAGCAAAATGATGTCAGCGAATGCCAATGCGCCATTGTGCCACGCAAAGAAAAGCCAGCTCCACAGGGCATTGAATACGAGCTGCACCAGGAATAAAGATAACGCCAGGCGGTGGCTGCGAAAGTCTCCGCTGCGCCAGACCAACCAGGCGGCGATGGCCATCAAGGCGAACAGTACGGTCCATACCGGCCCGAACACCCAGGGCGGCGGGGCCCACGCAGGCTGAACCAACTGGCCGTAGAACGACTGCGCCTGTATGGATGCGGCCGCGCCGACCGCTGATGCCGCGAAGCTCAAAACCAGCCAGCCGATAAGCCCGAGGAGCTGTTTTTGCTTTGACATTGAACCCATGCGATTTTCCTGAATGACTGGCAAACCCGGCTATGTGGGTGGGAAGTATAAACCACCTTTTTAAAAATCTGGCCAGCCAACCGTTTTGACTTGCTACTGAATCCCGAGTTGTTGAGTCATGCGCCGAGCGCGCATCTCCAGGGGCGCCCACGCCACCGGGCTTCGACAGCTTGCTGATTTCACCCTTTCCGACCTGACATCGTTCAAGACTGATATGTGTCACCTGACCGGTGTAAGCTATGGTGGCGTTTCACTTGATTAAAGACAAACGAGGGTAATCGAATGAAAAGACGGAAGTTGATCACGGGAATTGCAGCTGTAGCCGGAGGACTCAGCATGGGTCGATTGATGGCCCAGGAAACTCAAAAAAGTGCTACCGGGGCAGGCTCATGCAAGCTGATCACCCAGGACGTGACCGGGCCGTTTCACCTGGATCACTACCCGAATCGGTCGAACCTGATCGCCGATCAGAAAGGTGCGCCGTTGACACTCAATTTTCGCGTGATCAATGCCATGTCCTGTGATCCGGTTCCGGGGGCCAAGGTGGTGATCTGGCATGCCAACAACGAAGGCCTTTACTCGGGGGTGGAAAATCCGATCTTGAATCCTGATGGTACGACAAGCGCTGAAAAAGTTGATCTGCGCGGCAAAGACTTCCATCGAGGCATCCAGACCGCGGACGAAAAGGGTCGGGTGCAGTTTGTCACGGCATTTCCTGGCTGGTATTTCCCCCGGACCACGCATCTGCATCTGAAGGTTTACCCGCCTGATTTCGGTGAAGAGGCGACCACCCAGCTGTATTTTCGCAATGAAGATTGCGACGAGGTCTATGCCAGCGAACACTACCGCCATCGTGGCCCGAACCCCACGCGCCACAAACCCGGTGATACCTCCGGCATTTTTTCGTTTGAAGATGAAGCCCTGTGGCTTAACATCTCCAAAGCGGGTGACGGCTACGAGGCCACACACGAACTGGGTGTGGTGTTTTACGGTGGAATGTTTGGAGAATTGACGGACTTTTACCGCCAGGGGTGAGTCACTGGCCTTGATTCGATCCGAAAATCTGCCTCGGGCGCCCTGGTCTGAAGATCCTCCGGAGCTGCTGTCCGCGCTGCGTGTAGACCCAGAACAAGGCCTGAAAGCGGCAGACGTCGCCCAGCGCATTCGTGACTTCGGCCAGAATGCACTCAAAGAGACGCGCCCGCGCCACGTGATCGCTATCCTGGCGGACCAGTTCCGCAACGCCATTATCTGGCTGCTCCTTGGCGCGTCTGTGCTCGCACTGGTCTTTGATGAGCGGCTCGAGAGCCTCGCGATTATGGCGGTTCTGGTCATTAACGCGGTCATTGGCTTCACAACGGAGTGGCGCGCCGTCCGATCGATGGAAGCCCTGCGGCGGCTCGGCCAGGTGCAGACCATCGTGCGCAGGAACGGTCGAACCGAGCAAATCAGTGCGGATGGCCTCGTGCCAGGCGACATCGTTGTCGCCGAGGCAGGCGAGGTTGTTTCTGCTGACCTTCGCCTGCTCGAGTCCTCCAAGCTGCAAGCTGACGAATCCGCACTGACGGGCGAGTCACTGCCGGTAGACAAGCACCTATTGACACTGCCAGCCGATACCCCGCTGATGGAACGGAGCAACATGTTGTTCAAGGGCACGTCACTGAACCGTGGCGCTGCCGTGGGAGTGGTTGTTGGAACGGGGCTGAATTCGGAGTTGGGCCGGATTGCTGAACTGGTCATGACAGCTGAGGGACAGGAAACTCCTCTCGAAAAGCGGCTGAATGCGCTGGGACAGCGCCTGGTCTGGTTAATGCTGGCCATGGGCAGCGGGCTGGCCCTGGTGGGCGTAGCTGTCGGGCGGGACATGTTCCTGGCGATTCAGATCGCTATCGCACTTGCTGTCGCGGCCATTCCGGAAGGTTTGCCGATCGTTGCCACGCTCGCGCTGGCCAAGGGCATGTGGCGCATGGCTCGCCGCAATGCGCTGATCGTCAGGCTATCGGCCGTTGAAACGCTTGGCGCGGTCAACGTGATTCTGGTGGATAAAACCGGGACCATGACCGAGAACCGCATGACCTTGACAACCATTGCGTTACCGGCCGCCACGATCGAGGTCGGCGGCCATGGTCTCGAGCTGGATGGGCACTTTTTCGCGAATGGCCAGCCAGCCGCTGCTGCATGTCTCGAATCAGTCGATGAACTCATGCAAACAGCTGTTCTCTGCAACAACGCAAGCCTGGAGCGCGTCGGCCCGGACGGCCTCACGGCCGTAGGCGACCCGACCGAATTGGCGCTGTTGATCGGGGCGGCAAAACGTGGCCTTTGGCGAGCCGATTTACTTCATGACATGCCGGAAATACGCGAGGAGTCATTCACCCCGGAAACCAAAATGATGGCGACTTTCAACCGCCAGGGGGGCAACGTACGCATCCATGTAAAAGGCGCTCCGGAATCGGTACTTGCTCACTGTGCGCATGTGCGGTCAGGGCAAGGCAAGGCGCCGCTGGATCAGGAGACGCGAGCCACCCTGATGGCCCGCGCCGATGAAATGGCCGCAGACGGGCTGCGCGTTCTCGCCCTGGCAGTGCATGATGTCAACCGATGCGATGCAGAACCGTATACAGACCTGGTTTTACTGGGCCTTGTCGGCTTCCTCGATCCGCCGCGTTCCGGTATCAGCGAGGCTATCGCACGCTGCCGCGAGGCCGGGGTTCGTATCATCATGGTCACCGGGGACCATCTGGCGACAGCCAGCCATGTCGCAACCCGCCTGGCCCTTGTAACGAAGGGGCAAGGGGAGGGGGCGGCACTGGATGCTCGCGATTTGGACTTCGACACCCAAAAGGGTGCAGCGGACCGGGCGCTGAATGCCACGGTCGTTGCGCGCGCCACGCCAAAACAGAAATTGGAGATGGTCAGGCGATTGCAAGAGCAGGGCTCCATCGTGGCAATGACAGGCGATGGTGTGAATGATGCGCCCGCCCTGAAGCAGGCCGACATCGGAATCGCCATGGGTCAACGTGGAACAGCGGTTGCGAAAGAGGCGGCTGCGATGATCCTGCAGGATGATAACTTCTCCACGATTGTCGAGGCCATTGCACTTGGCCGCGTCATCTACGCAAATATTCGTAAATTCGTCATCTACCTGTTCTCCTGCAATCTCAGTGAAATTCTAATCGTGACCCTGGCCACGCTAGCCGGCGCGCCATTACCATTGCTGCCACTGCAGATCCTGTTCCTCAACCTGGTAACCGATGTTTTCCCGGCGCTGGCGCTCGGCGTTGGCCGTGGCAGCCCGACTTTGATGGCGCAGCGACCGCGCCCCGGTCAGGAGTCCTTGTTGGCACGGCGGCACTGGAGCCTGATCAGCGCGTATGCGGTCCTGATGACGGTCGCCGTACTGGGATCCATGGCTTTGGCGGTATATGCACTGGAGTTCGATCGCGAGCAGGCCGTCACGGTTTCATTTTGCACCCTGGCTCTGGCGCAACTGGTGCACGTGTTTAACCTGCGAGAAGATCCCGGCGCCTGGTTCAGAAACGACATCTCTGCTAATGCCTGGGTCTGGGCGGCGATTGCACTGTGCCTGGTCCTTATCCTGGGTGCCGTCTATCTGCCAGGGGCTGCCCATGTATTGCAGCTGGCCGATCCGGGCATGAATGGTTGGCTATTGATCGCCACTATGAGTTCACTGCCTTTCCTGTTTGGTCCACTGGCTCGCAAAGCCGTGGCACGCTGGAATTGATTCAGGCTTCATAAAAAACCCTTAAGGGCAGGGTGCCGGCGCCTCGCCATTGAACGGGAAATCCGCCAGGCCATCTGCATCGTAGGGCGGCATCAGGCCTTCCGAAGTGCTTTCGCCCGATCGGTAACAGACGTAGAATGCGCTACGCCGGAAATAGAGCTCCCAGTTCTGCAGGCGATTCTGCACCAGCGGAATTATGTGGATCATTTGCATGATTTCAATATCCCGGGCCATGCGCAGCGGTGGATAGAAAGTATAAACCAACTTTTTAAAAATCTGGCCAGCATCAGTGTCTACAATCTGGGCAGCCAACCGTTTTGATTTGCTACTGAATCACTTGGTTTTCTTTCTGGAGGGTCGCAGAAAGACCTGAGCCGTTCCAGGCGGCTTCTTGCCGGTCCTGGCCGGCTTGCCGCCATCATCACGCGGCGGTAAACCCGTGTGCTGGGTCAGGATTTTCTTGCCGGTGCGTCGCTGGTGCGCCTGTTCGGTATTTTTTCTTCGCGGCGCCTGGTAACCGCCACCGGCTTCGGGCTGGCTTGCGGGAATCAGCTGCGACTCGCCGTCACCGATCAAATCGCTCCTGCCCATTTTTCTGAGCGCTCCGCGGAGCATTTCCCAGTTGTTCGGGTCGTGATAGCGGAGCAATGCCTTGTGCAGTTTTCTCTGCTCCGGATCCTTCACCGGCAGCACTTCATCGGATTTGTACGTCACCTTGCGCAACGGGTTCTTTCCGGAATGGTACATGGCGGTCGCCGTGGCCATGGGCGAGGGGTAAAAGGCCTGTACCTGGTCCGCAGTGAAGCCGTTGCGCTTCAACCAGATCGCCAGATTGATCATGTCTTCATCGGTGGTCCCCGGGTGAGCGGCGATAAAGTAGGGAATCAGGTACTGTTCCTTGCCGGCCTCTTTGGAATATTTTTCGAACATTTTTTTGAATCTGTCGTAGCTGCCGATACCCGGCTTCATCATTTTTGACAGCGGACCGCCCTCGGTGTGTTCGGGGGCAATTTTCAGCTGGCCGCCAACATGGTGGGTGACCAGTTCCTTCACGTATTCGGGGTCCTCTACCGCCAGGTCGTAACGCAGGCCAGAAGCGATCAGTACTTTTTTCACGCCCGGCAGTTCGCGCGTCTTGCGATACAAGTGGGTCAGGGACGAGTGGTCGGTATTCAGGTTGGAACAGATACCCGGGTAGACGCAGCTGGGCAGGCGGCAGGCCGCTTCGATCTTACGGCTCTTGCAGGCGATGCGGTACATGTTGGCTGTTGGCCCGCCCAGGTCGGAAATTACCCCGGTAAAGCCGGGAACCTTGTCCCGTATTTGCTCCACCTCGTTGAGAATTGACTCCTCAGAGCGGTTCTGGATGATGCGGCCCTCGTGTTCGGTGATCGAACAGAAAGTACAACCGCCGAAACAGCCTCGCATGATATTTACCGAAAAACGGATCATCTCGTAGGCGGGGATTTTTGCTCCTTCATAGGACGGATGCGGCACACGGGCGAAAGGCATGCCAAAGACGTAATCCATTTCGGGGGTGGACAGGGGGATGGGCGGGGCGTTCAACCACAGATCGGCCTTCCCGTGCTTCTGCACCAGCGCCCTGGCGTTTCCCGGGTTGGTCTCCAGGTGCAAGACCCGGTTGGCGTGGGCATAGAGCACGGCATCGTTACGAACTTTCTCGAACGAGGGCAGGCGAATAACCGTGCGGTCGCGGTCACGACCCGGGTGGGGCTTGAACTGCACGACCAGTTTATCCGCTTCCGGGTCTGCGACCTCGTACACTGCGGCTTCCCGGCGCTGTTTCTCGGCCTCGTCCATCTCGCGCACGTTGAGGTAGGGGTTCACCACGCTGTCGATTTTTCCAGGCCGGTCTATGCGGGTGGAATCAATTTCCCACCAGCCTTCCGGGGTATCCTTGCGCACCAGCGCTGTGCCCCTTACATCGGTGATCCGGGCAATGTCCTCGCCGCGGCCAAGCCGGTGGGCGACTTCAACCAGGGCCCTCTCAGCATTGCCGTACAGCAACAGGTCAGCTGTGGCGTCCAGCAGGATCGAACGGCGCACGCTGTCCTGCCAGTAATCGTAGTGGGCGATGCGCCGCAACGAGGCTTCAATCCCCCCCAGGATGACCGGCACATCCGGCCAGGCTTCCTTGCAGCGCTGGCCGTACACCAGCGAACAGCGGTCCGGACGTTTGCCGCCCATTCCACCTGGCGTGTAGGCGTCATCGGAGCGCATCCTGCGTTCCGCCGTGTAGCGATTGATCATGGAATCCATGTTGCCGGCCGCCACCCCAAAGAACAGGTTTGGCTTGCCCAGCGCCTTGAACGCATCGGCCGAGTGCCAGTCCGGTTGCGCGATGATACCCACCCGGAAACCCTGGTCTTCCAGCAGGCGGCCGACAATGGCCATGCCGAATGAAGGGTGGTCCACGTAGGCATCGCCGGTGACGATGATGACGTCGCAGGAATCCCAGCCCAGCGTATCCATTTCCGCCCGGCTCATGGGCAAAAATGGCGCCACGCCAAAACACTCGGCCCAGTACTTCGGGTAGCCGAAAAGTTCGATGGATGGGGCAGGGATTGAATTACCGGACATGTCACGCGTCCTCAAAGGGACATTCATCATATCAGGGGTGATTCACCGCGAATACCGCCGGGCTGCAAGGTGATCAGAGTTTCCCTGATGTTCTTCTCGCTACCAGTGACCGGTGCCCGGTTCGCCCTTGAAGGGTCCGACAATCTCGTCTGTAATCCAGCCGCCATAAAAGCCGCCGGGTTGTGCACGCACCTGCTGTCCATCAACGGTGCATGACATGCGGCCCGGATAAAATGAAACAAAGTTCGCGATCCGGATAAACAACGCCCTGGGTTTAGGGTAGCTCCAGGCAACTGGCAGGGATGGATCGGATTTTAAACTCCAGTACCTGGCCAGGCCTTTCCATTCACAGTAAGAGCCGCCCTCGATGTGCTCGAGCAGGCTCCAGTCGATTTGGTCCGGCGGTACATAGAATGTGGGAGGGCTGGCTGTCTCGCAAATCCGATAATTGACATCTGATCGGGCGATAAGCTGATCACCGCTGTGTACTTCGACCAAACGACCATCGGCCATTAACCTGGGCGGGCGTGGATAGTCCCACACCGACTCCTGCCACTGTGCGGGCTCCTCTGCGAAAGCTGGCCGTTGTGTGCCTTTATCGGTCCACATGGGCTAACAATTACTCACAGGGGCTTCACAACCACCATCACCAGGATCACGATGGTCAATACGAGCGGGATTTCGTTGGCCCAGCGATAATAGACGCCACCGTGATCCAGCCGCCCTGCCTGCATCTCCTTCATCCTGGCGCGCGCCCAAAAGTGATACACCACCAGCAGTACCACGAATAACAGCTTCACATGCAGCCAGCCGCCGGCAAAGCCATACAACAGCCATAGGGCCATTCCGCTGACCAGTGCGAGTACCATCATGACTGTCATGAAGGCATAGAGTTTCCGCGCCATGATGGCCAGCCGGTCAACCTGTTCGCCGGCCGCCTGTCCTTCGACAAAATGAACGAAGATTCTGGGCAGGTAAAAAATTCCCGCCATCCAGGACATGACAAACAGAATGTGAAAGGTCTTTACCCAAAGCATCTTATCTACTCTCAGTGACAGGCTGCTGATTCAGAGGCCTTGCTTTTTGCAAGTTGGCATGAGGTTTCCTGTGTGCATCTTAAAACTATACAGTAATTATATCTAAAAACTAATAATATGTAATTAAAGAAATTTATAATGTTGTTATATCTATACAAATAGTATACATTATGGTTGTGAAAAGGAAAAATGCAGTAATAAACAGGCTACGGAAATTACATTATGTTGGATTCACCGCAGCTGGCCTTTTCTCTCCACGTCCAATAAAGGATCGGAAACAGGACCAGAATACACCCGGTTCGGATATCAAATGATGAACTTGAGTATGGACAAGCAACCCGCAAGGGCGCCGCTGAGAAACTGGATGATACGGGTAGGCATCACGCTGCTGGTGGCGGGTGCGTTGTACCTGATCTTTGGATTGCTGGGCTGGTTTCCGCTGGAACTGGAAACGATTGCCTGGAACAACATTCGCATCGTTTCCGGGGTAGCCATTGCCGGGTGTTTGATGGCCGCGTTTGGTTACGGTGATGAGTAATTAACTTCAAGAAATTGAGAGGATCAAAAAATGTTTAAGAAAGCTGACTTCTTTTTCCTGCTGGCGGTAATGATCTCGTTTTTTGTATCCGGCTACCTCTGGTTCAACGGCCAGAGAATGGAGGGTATTTTCACGGCGATCTGGGTTCCCTCGGTATTGGGTATCGGAATCTACTTCAAGCTGATGAGAATGGAGGCGAGAAACAAATGAGTGATTTTAATCTACTGCTTTTCGGGATTGTGGTTTTCGGTTTGATGCTCATCGGCGTGGGGTTTACGGTGGCCGAGTTCCGCCGTCTTTCCAACGAAGACACTTCCGGAATTGACTCGAAGCCCGATAGCCATGGCTCTTCGAGTCAGTCACAGAACCATCACTAGCGGCGCTTCAAAGGAAGAATATGAAAGAAAAGGAATACAATTCGACTCGTAATCGATTGGTCAAAGGTTCAAGTCCTTCAGGGCCCAGCATTTTTTTGAAAGACCAAAACCATGAGATGCAGGGTTTCAGCACCCCTACTCTTTCGATGGGTCCACGCCGGGTTTCGGCTGCGCTTTCTTCACGCGAATCGAATTTCCAGCCACGTCTTTTCCGTTGAGGTTTTTAATCGCTGCCTTGGATTCTCCGGGAGAGGGCATTTCAACAAACCCAAACCCCTTGGATAGGCCGGACTTTTTATCCAGGACCAGCGAGCAGGACTGCACCTTGCCGTACACTTCGAATAAAGCTCGAAGCTCTTCCTCAGTGGTGGTGCGGGCCAGGTTTCGAATGAGTATCTTCATGGGGGTCCGTTTTATTGGGAGGTGAATTGAATGTGGGTGAAGAAAGTTTGCATGTCATACTATCACCATGACCCAAAATGATATCTTACGCCGCATCCGGTACATTCTCGACCTTGACGATTCGAAGATGATCTCTATTTTTTCGCTGGCGGGTCTCGAGGTGACACGGGCGCAGATCAGTGACTGGTTGAAAAAAGACGATGACCCGGCCTGTCAACCACTCAGCGACCTGGAGCTTGCCACTTTTCTCAATGGTCTGATCGTCGAAAAACGTGGAAAAAAGGACGGGCCACAACCCGAGCCGGAAAATAAGCTGAACAACAATATCATCTTCATGAAACTGAAAATTGCCTTCAACCTCAAAGCAGATGAGACCCTGGCCCTGCTGGCCTTGAATGACCTGGAAATCAGCAAGCACGAACTCAGCGCCTTTTTCCGCAAGCCGGGCCACAAACACTACCGTGCCTGCAAAGACCAGGTGCTCCGTAACTTTCTGAAAGGCCTGCAGCTCAGATACCGGAGCCCTTACGGAAACCGGCCACTGAAGCCCTCTGTTTAGCGGGGATTGGCTATCCCCGGGAACGTCATGTCGCGTAAACGTTCCAGGGCGGCGGCAACGCGGAACACGGCTTCATCATCGAAAGCGGTCGATGCTATCTGCAGCCCTGTGGGTACGCCGTTGTCCCCGATTCCTGAAGGCACGGAGATTGCCGGGCAGCGTCCCATCATGTTGAAAACATGGCAGGTCGACAGGAGCAGATCGTATTCCATCACTTTGCCGTTCACCACGTAATCATCCCTCGCGGGGTTGAAATCAGCCGGTAGCGTGTTGGCCAGGACGGTGGGACAAACGAACACATCGAAGTGCGCCATCATGCGGCTGAACTTGTCGTACATTTTTGCTTCGATGCAGACGGCTTTGAAGAAGGCTGCTGGGTCCTCTTGCTGGCGCGCAAAGCCCTCTTCAGCCAATTGAATGTTGTAATTGCACATCAGCTCCCTTTCCTGGTCAAGGTGGCTGGCTAGCGAAGCGAAGAACAAAGGGTCCATGTGACCGTAATAGGCGCGCTCGATGCCTTCGGGCCAATCCAGGTTCACTTCTTCGGCGGTGGCGCCCAGGTTTTCCAAAAGCGTGATGGCTTCCCGGGTATTTCGCGCCACGTCCTCCTCCACTTCCAGGTAGCCCAGGTCCAGGCTGTACGCAATTCGGCAGCCTTGCAGATCACCCGGGTACTCGAGCGGTAGATCTACCCGTGGCAGAGTAGAAGCGGCATCGAGCGGATGCGCTCCACTCATGACGTTCTGCATCAACGCGGTGTCTGCAACGTTGCGCGCCATCGGACCGTTAGCGCAATAGGATTCCAGGTTGAAAGGTACATAGGTTTCCGGCACGCGCCCGAATGGCGGCTTGAATCCAACCACGCCGCACATGGAGGCCGGGAAGCGGATGGACCCACCAATGTCGGAACCCGTTGCAAGCATTGACGTTCCCGCGGCCAGTGAAGCGCCGGAACCACCTGAAGATCCGCCAGGCGTTACCTCCGGATTCCATGGGTTGCGCGTCACGCCGAACAAACGGGAATGTGTGTTCCACAGCGAGCAAAATTCGGGGCAGGTAGTTCGAGCATGGAAAATGGCGCCTTCACGCCTTAAGCGGGCGACGAAAATGGCATCTTCCCCGGCAATTCGGTCCTGGTAGATCAGGGAGCCTTCGGTATTTGCTGCTCCTTCCATGTCCGCTTCATCCTTGATGCCCACCGGCAGGCCATCCAGAACCCCCATCGGCTCCCCTCTCATGTAACGGCGTTCTGAAGCTCTTGCCTGCTCCATGGCCTGGTCAAAGTAGCGATGACTGAAGGCGTTGATCAGAGGTTCCTGTTCTTCGCTGCGCTGGATAACGGCGGCCATCAGTTCAACCGGGGAAAGCGATTTTTCGCGGAACAGCCGGCTTGCCTCAACGGCGGTCAGAAAACAGAGTTCTTGCGTCATGGAATCGGGGCTCTTCCAATCTAAGCGGAAAGTTCCCGCCTTGCCTTGTGCAGTGCACCAACAAGAACATCTATTTCTTCATGCGTATTGTAAAAAGCCAGGGATGGCCTCACCGTCTCGGCTAACCCAAAGTGGGCCAGGGAGGGTTGGGCGCAATGATGGCTTGCCCGGACCGCAATGCCTTCACCGTCCAGGAACTTGCCCAGTTTCTGGGTTTCGATGCCCTCCATGATCAGTGAAATCGAACCCACCCGATGCATCGGATTTCCGATTATCCTCAGTCCGGGCACTGAAGGCAGGGTGTAGGCGGCATAATGCACCAGTGACTGTTCGTGCAGCATGGCGGCCTCGAGCGGCAGACTGTCCAGGTAGTCGATCGCTGCACCCAGCCCGATGGCGTCCGCGATACTCGGGGTGCCTGCCTCGAATTTCGCTGGTGGCGGGTTGAAGCTGGTGTTTTCAAAAGTAACCCGGTCGACCATGCTGCCGCCACGCTGCCAGGGCGGCATGTCCTCCAGGATTTCCTTTTTGGCGTACAGCGCACCGATCCCGGTGGGCCCGAACATCTTGTGGCCTGAAAGCACAAAAAAGTCGGCATCCATGGCCTTCACATTCACCTTGAAATGTGGAACAGACTGGGCTCCGTCGACCAGCACCCGCGCGCCGGCGGCATGGGCCATGGCCGCGATTTGCTCGACCATCACATGCGTCCCGAGTGCATTTGAGACCTGGGTTACCGCCACCAGTTTTGTCCTGGGCGTGAGCAGGCGGGAAAGTTCGTCCAGCCTCAATTCACCGTCATCGTTCATGGGGATGACTTTGAGGTCGATGCCTATGCTGTCGCGCAGGAACTGCCACGGCACAATGTTGGAGTGATGCTCGAGCTCGGAAACAAGAACTTCGTCTCCCTTTTCCAATTGGTCCGGCCCCCATGCGAAAGCAACAAGGTTGATGGCTTCGGTCGCGCCACGAACGAAGACGATCTCGTCAGCGCTTTCAGCACCAATGAAACGTGCGACCTTTTCACGAGAACCCTCATAGCCATCTGTTGCACGCCCCGCCAGGGTGTGAGCGCCTCTGTGGACATTGGAATTGTCATGCTCGTAATAATGGGAAATTGCGTCGATGACCTGCTGTGGTTTCTGGGTTGTGGCGGCATTGTCCAGCCAAACCAGCGGTTTGCCATTGACGTCCTGTTGCAACGCAGGAAAATCTTTCCTCGCGCGGTAAACATCGAAAAGCCCCGGGTTTTGTGACTGCAAATCGGGCAGCGCGTAATCCTGATGCTGCACCGCAGTCTCCTGGCTGACTGCGGGTGGAGTGCGGGGATCGCCATCGAGGAAATAGAGGCGGTTCATGCTGTTTTCGCTGGTCAGTGCCCCAAGAACACCGAACGCAAGATTCGAAATATCCGGCATACCCGTTTCACCAAGATACAAATGTGCTGCAGGATCGGCAGCCTCGAATGTCGTACCGTCCCGGTAGGTATGAATCTGCCCGGGCAGATTGACAAGTTGCATGGGTCCGGGCGCAGGCGGGATGAAGGACATTGCGGCAAAGGAATTGGGATTCATGAACTTATCAGCACCGCTCAATTCAGGCATACCTTCGGGAACCGGAACCTCGTGATAAATTTCGTTCGCCATCTTCGATATATTCTGCGGATCAAGGTAGCTGCTCTGCGGCAAATCGATGCCGTACTGATCCGGATGCCCGCGCTTGGGTATGTTCGGAAGGTCTTTATTGATAGTCATGATAATTTGTAACTTCGACGTCTTCCAACATGCCCAGGGCGTCATCAACCAGTACTGCACAGGAGAAGTAGAGATTGATGAGATAGCTGGATACGGCGCGTGAATCTATACCCATGTGACGAACAGACAGGCTGGGTTGTTGCTCCCCTGGAATCCCGGTCTGGTGCAAACCAACCACACCCTGGCGCTCTTCACCCAACCTCATCAGCAGAATGCTGGTGCTGCCCTGGTCGACCAGAAGTTTGTCGCACGGCACGATGGGAACACCACGCCATGTGAGCAATGGCGAACCAAAAATTTCGATGGTGGCCGGCGGCACACCGCGGCGAGTGCATTCGCGGCCAAAGGCGGCTATCGCCTGAGGGTGCGCGAGGAACATGGCCGGCGACTTCCACACTTTTGACAGCAGGTCATCCATGTCGTCGGGGGTGGGTGGTCCCTGGCGAGTCGTCAGGCGCATCGAAGGGGCGACCTGGTTCAACAGGCCGAAATCTTCATGGTTGATCAACTCCCATTCCTGCCGTTCTTTCATGCCCTCAATCGTCATCCGAAGCTGTTCGCGCAACTGGTTGATGGGCTCGTTGAAAATATCGGCCATTCGGGTATGGATGCGGACAATGCTCTGCAGCATGGTCAGGGGGTATTCCCTGGGGCTTTCGGCATAATCCACGTGGGTGCCTGCCAGTTCTTCTTCACTGGCGTCGCCGGTAAACAGGTCGAGCTTCTGTTCGCCAAACTCATTGGCAAGCGTTTCGCGAATGCGGTCGCGTTCTTCCATCTCGCTGATCAGGCGTTCTTTCAGCCCGGAGACATCCTTTAAAAGCCTGTCGAAGTCACTCCTGTCCAGACCCAGCACCGAGGTCGGAGTCATGGCTTCGACCGATGCTACACGCGGCGAATCCTTCAGCAGGGCGATCTCGCCGAAGTAGTTGCCTGCATTCATGATTCCCAGCCGGACGTCGCGGCCGTGCTTCCCCGTCTGTTTGGCCTCAGTCTTGCCGGAAAGGACGATATAGAACTTGTCGCCCGGATCGCCCTGTTTGATGATGGTCTCACCGGCATTGAAGGTCTCCCCCTTGAATTCTCCGGCCAGCCTTTCGAGAATTTCTTCATCGACGTTCTGGAACAGCGACAGCGTTTTCAGGTGATAGGCTTGCACATGGCTGTCCCCACCTTCGAAGTCGAACTTGATCTTCTCATCCTGAGCCAGCACGACTTTTTGACGGTTGACGCGGTAGGTGCCAGAGTTGACCTCAACCCATGGCAAAAGACGGGTCAGGTAGCGCGGCGTGATTCCCACCATCTGTGGAGCGGATTTGGTGGTCGTCGCCAATTGCCGTGCGGCATCCTGAGTGAATGATTCCTGTCTTTTTTCTGCTTTATCTTGCGGTTTTTCCGCCATGGTCCAACTCCTTCGGGATGGGTGATATCAATCAATAACAATCCGGGGATATACAATGAAGAGACCGGTCTGGGAGTCACCAAACCAGCTTCAAAACTGTACCTTGTTCAGCATTACCACGCCTGAGCCCGGCAGCAAATGATCATGGTCACGCGACAGGCGGTTTGATTTCCCCGGCCGAAGAACTCTACACCAGGGGATAACCAAATTGGGGCGATTGTCCTGTGTTTGTGACGATCAGCCCCGCAGTCGAAGAGTCAAACAAATCGATTCTGTCCAGCCTGGGCATTTTTTTCGGGAGTTGTTCCATTAACCACTCGGCCAGTTCTTTTGAGTTGATACCGTCTCCGATCGCCAGTTCATTAAGGTGCCTGTGATCCAGGCGTTGCATGAACGGTTTGAAGGACTCCTTGACTTCACCAAAGTCATACACCCAGCCGGCGGTCTCATCCAGCGGCGCCACAAGGTTCAGTCTGAGTAAATAGCCACGGCCCGAGACTTTGTTTTCCCCCGCGGCCATGGGATTGTCGAATGCAGATTCAAACCGCTGGTCTTTCCAGATTCTGAATACTGCACCGTCAAAAGAGCATCCTGCAGTAACGGTTTCACAGATTGAGATCGTCGCTAACCCGGGCAAGCTGTCCTCCAGCTTTTGCCAAAGCCAGAGGGCCAGCAATTCGCTGGTTGGGTTTTCCAGCCCCGGAATGTCGTTCAGGCAGTGACCCTGTAACTGTTGCTTAATCGGGTGCCAATGTCTGGCTATAAGGTCATAAAGCAACATGGAATTTTCAGGAAATGCGCGGGCCCTGACGCTAATGATGACCGAGAAGTGGTGCCCATGCAGCCTTGCGCACTGGTGACCCGCCGGCACGTTCGGTAGCCAGTGTGAAGCATTGAACTGGAACTCGTGGCTCACCAGAACAAGCCCTTCATTATCGATTGTAGAGGTCCAGGGCTCCGCACTGCGGACGCCGACGTTCAGGGTGCTATTTGCGGGCTCAAATCGGGATTTAATCCAACGGGTCAGGCGCTCATCGGCAGGATCGTCAACGACATCGTTCAGATAACTGAAATCCAGTGGCGCCACGCACTGCCTGAGTTGCTTTTCGAATTCAGCCGGGCCGGCATCCCTTAAAGGAGCAGAGACTGTTACCCTGAACGTATGCCCATGACATTCCCGAAGACGGTGCCCGGAAGGCACATCGATGATGCGCCTTGAGGCATTGACCAGGCCTCTGGCAAACACATGGGACTGAAAATCAGGCACTTCTGAAACTCCGGGTATCATTGTGGTGAGAGGAAACAATTGAAACTTGAAGTAAATTTCATCATAAAGTCAAATGGACTCGAATAAAAGGCGCTAAAATCGCCACCTTTATTGAGTTCGACGCTGACCTCACGAGAGGTGCACGTCATGATCAGGGAATTTCAGATCTGCCCGCGTGTCATGCACGACATCGTGGGCGTGTTTCTCTTTTAAAAAAGGCTAATTTGAGGGATGTGGGAATCCATGCCATAGTTGACCCACAGACTTGCTATTGAAGCACGATAAAAAAGACAAACGAACGAATTATATGACGCTATCAGTTCTATTACTGAATGACTCCCCGGTCAAACTCTGGGAACTGAGCTCAGAAGAGCGGTTGCATCGGCAAATTCGGGAAATGGGTGGGTTTGAGTGGTTCGAGAGCCTGTCGGATTTGCCGGCGGGTAAGCCCGTGCTGTTGCTGGATGGAAACTACCTGTTCGAGATTCGAACGTTCAAAAAATTGATGGAGAGGCCCGGGTCGATACTCCATTGTGCGACCAATGGGCAGCCTGCGGCGGCGTTTGTTGATTCCGACAAAGCGGGGAAGGCCGCGGCCTACATGCTGGCTCCCGGGCAAGAAGAGATTCCCGCTGATACGGAACGCCTCGAAATTACAGATCTTCCGGCGTTTGACCAGAAACTCCGTTTTGCCCGTCCGCCATTGCTCGCACATATCACTTATGAACGTCGGCAGGAACTGGAAAACGTTCTTTATGGCAACTCATACCGGGGCATCACTGACCTGGTGACCAAATTCTTATGGCCAAAGCCGGCCAGGCGTGTGGTCCGTTACTGCGCCAGCATCGGGGCTTCCCCGAACATGATTACGACCCTGGGGCTAATCCTGGTGATCGCGGCCTGTTTCCTGTTCCTGAACAAATTCTATTTTGCCGGGCTCCTGGCGGGCTGGATCATGACCTTTCTCGACACGGTCGACGGCAAGTTGGCCAGGGTGACCATACAATCTTCCAAATTTGGTGATCTGTATGACCATGGCATCGACTTGATTCACCCCCCGTTCTGGTACGTCTACTGGGGATTTTCCCTCGTGGGAATGCAACCGGTCCTGGGTTTTGATGCGCACCAGTTGTGCTGGGTCGTCGTTATTGCCTACGTGGCAGGACGGGCGATCGAGGGTGTATTCCCGTTCCTTGGCGGTCCGAACGTGTGGACCTGGCGGCCGTTTGATGCCTGGTTCAGGCTGATCGTATCGCGACGCAACCCATGCCTCATCATTCTTACGGTTGGTGCACTGATCGGGCGGCCGGACTGGGGCTTCATTGGTGTGGTTGGCTGGATGGTGCTCTGCACTGTGATCCTGTTCTTGCGCCTGTTACACGGTTTTGTCGTGCGGCAGAGCCGCGGCCCGCTCACTTCGTGGCTAAGTGAAGATGATGTCGCAACCGGGCCTCATGCACTTTCATTCAAAGTGTTTGGTGGCACTCGAGGCGCCTACCAGGGTTAATACCCGAACGTTGGCACATTAGCAGCCATCCCTCATGTCCAGGCGAATAGCAATCAATTTCGGCAAAGTGCTCAGGGGCCGGGGAATCGCCGGGTTGCTTTCTGTGGCTTCTATTGCACTGGCAGCCCATGCTTTGCCGGTAGAGCAGTTCGGCCTGATCATTCTGCTGCACACCTATGTCAAGGTCGTTAAGGGATTCCTCAATTTCCGCACCTTCGAGGCGATCGTTCGTTTTGGTGTACCGCTGCAGGAGAGTGGTGATGAATCCAGGCTGAAAAGCCTGCTCCGCTCATCCATGGTGATCGATTTCAGTTCCAGCTTGCTGGCTGCCCTGATCGGAGTGGCATGTGTCCCTTTGGCCTCACAGTTTCTGCACTGGGACGAGCAGCTGACCCGGTGGGCGTGGTTTTATGTACTGATTCTGCTGAGCACCTGCGTCAACACCAGCAGCGGTATATTGCGACTCTATGACCGGTTCGACGCGCTGGGCATCCAGTTCACGGTTCAGCCACTCGTCCGCTTGTTGTTGGTTAGCCTGGCCTGGCTGTTCGACGGAGGCATGTTCGTTTTTCTGCTGGCCTGGGGTGTTGCGTATTGCACCGGTAATATCTACATGTTCCTGCGTGGATTGATTGAACTCAAGAGTCACCTCGCCACGCCTCTTTTCCAGGGATTCAGCTGGGGTGAAATCAAAGAGCGGGAGCGGGAATTCTGGAGCTTCATCGGCGTTATCTACTGGCAGACCAACCTCGACCTGATTCCCAAACAGGTGTCAACCCTGCTGGCCGGTAACCTGCTGGGGCCAGCCGCGGCGGGCCTGTTCCGCCTGGCCCGTGAGATTTCGACCGTACTGGGCCGCCCGGCAGCCCTGTTGAGAGATGTGCTGTTTCCGGATCTCACCCGCGCTTGGCATGCCGAAGATGCGGGTTTCAAACAACTCCAGTTTAGAACATCGCTGATTGCCGGCAGTGCGGGACTCCTGATTGTCGTTATTGCCTGGTTTGTCGGCGATTTCCTGCTGGCCCTGGTGGGTGAAGACTATGTGCCTGCAAGGCCTCTGATGGTCTTGCTGTTGCTCGCCGCGTCGTTCGAGCTGGCCAGCGCTCCGTTGAGAGCGGCGGCCTATGCGATGGGAAAGGCAGCTTCGCTGTTGCGCATTCACGTCCTGGCGATTTGCTGTTACGTGGTGTTGTTCTACGTGGTCACAGGATACGTCGGCTTGATCGGGCCAGGCCTTGCGTCGGTCATGACCTCCATACTTACGTTCTCGCTGACTGCGCGGTTGATTTCGCGAATTGAAAGGGCTGAGTGAACCGGTGAAATTATGGAACTGAACCTTCAAAAGCAAGCCAGCAAATTCTGGGAAGAGGGTTTCCTCGCCATCGAGGATTTTTTCTCAGCATCAACGATGTCTATCGTGGACCGGAAGATCAGGGCTTACTTTGGTGACAATCCCGAATACCGCCATGAAAAGGAGTTCCTGGTCCGCTCGAAAACCGAAGTGATCCCCTGGTTTCCGCAGAACACCGACATGCCTGACTATTCGCCCGATGCAGCAGGCGTATTTGATCAACTGGAACAGGACCCGCGGCTGGTCGAACTGACCGGCACCCTGCTTGGTGACGAGTGGTCTACCCTTTACAGCATGGTGATGTTCTCCAGGAAAGGAACGGCAGGCCAGGCCTGGCACCAGGACTGTCCGCCGGAAGACGCATCGCGGTTCAATCTCAACCGGCTGGTGTATACACGAACGCCTGCTGCGAACGAAGGTGGGCAGGTGGTCGTGATGCCGGGCTCACACAAGATGGGCTTGTTACCGGTGGGTGATACCCATGAAGACCTGGAGGAACAGGTCGTCATCAGACCTCGCGCGGGTATGCTGGTTTTGTTGCATGGGCATACCTGGCACCGCGTCATGCCCATCAATGAGAACCATAGGTTTTCAACCAACTTCCGCGCCTGTCCCGCCGGAACCCCGTCCAACATCACCGATGTCTGCGTTTATCGCAACATGCGCTATCGTTTTTCAACGGCGGAAGTGATCGAGGAACGATAAGCAGAATGCGTGTAGTATCACCGCCGCTTAACCTAAGTCGTGCGCAACGTCCGCAATCAGGCGCCGCAGCCATTGATGAGCCGGGTTGTGCTGCAGTAAAGGGCTCCAGGCCATCTGCAGTTCGATGTCGGGAATGGCGAACGGCGGAGGAAGGATGACCACTTCCGGGTGGTCTGCCATGAGGATTGCTGCCCGGGTGGGCAGCGTGATGATCAGGTCGCGCAGTTCGGCCAGTTGCATGGCAACCCGGTAATGGCGGGTGAATACCCGGATGCGGCGTTTCTTTCCCAGCTTTGCCAGCGCGTCATCCACCCAGCCCAGCTGTTGGCCTGCGGACGGGTCCACGCCCACCCCGACACCCATTCCGGTTTTGCTGACCCAGACATGGCTGCATTCCAGGTAGTTATTCAGCGTGAAATCCTTGCGGATCCGGTTGTGCTGACTGACCAGGCAGGAAAAGCTGTCGCGCCAGATGGTGCGTTGATGAAATGACTGCGGCAGGTCGTCGAAACGGTTGATCACCAGGTCCACATTGCCGCCTTCCATGTCCTGGTAACTCACATCACTGGGCGTCAACAGGTCGAGTGTGATGTTGGGCGCTTCGGAACGCATTCGCCGCAACAGGTGGGGCAACAGCGTAGATTCGCCATAATCACTGATGCATATACGAAAAACCCGGCTCGCCTGCGGCGCATCAAACTTGCGGTCGGGTTCGATGGCCGCTTCGATCGAGGCGACGATTTCACGAACCTGGGGTTGCAGGGCCTGCGCGCGTTCTGTCGGGCTCATGCCGGAGCTGGTACGGACCAGCAACGGGTCACCGAAAAGCTCCCTCAGCCTTTTCAGCCCATTGCTCATGGCCGGCTGGCTGATGCCCAGGCTTTCAGCCGCACGCGTGACATTTCGCTTGCGCAAAAGCACGTCCAGGTAAACCAGTAGATTTAGGTCAATGCCCTTAATGCTCATTTCATACTATGCTCAATAGACCAGCATCTGAATTTTACATGGTATTCATTTGCGAAATGGTGAATATAACATCCATTGATTAGATAAATTAAGCTGGAATCACTACACTGATTGGAGCTTTCGATAAACCATTCAAAATTAAACTTATTTTTCAATAAGTAACGAGGATTGATCATGTCAAAATACTCTGACGAAATCGTTTCCCTCCAAGGCGTTTGTAATGCTGCAGGCCACTCATGGGATGCCATCAACCCTGAATCCGCTGCCCGTATGCGGCTGCAAAACCGGTTCAAAACCGGCCTGGAAATTGCCCGGTATACGGCCGACATCATGCGCCGTGACATGGAAGAGTACGATGCCGATCCCTCCCAATACACCCAGTCGCTGGGTTGCTGGCATGGTTTCATCGGCCAGCAGAAAATGATCTCCATCAAAAAGCACTTCGGCAGCAACAAGAAAAAATACCTGTATCTGTCCGGCTGGATGGTAGCTGCATTGAGATCCGAATTCGGCCCTCTGCCTGATCAGTCCATGCACGAGAAAACCACGGTGGCAGCGTTGATTGAAGAGCTTTACACCTTCTTGCGCCAGGCAGATAGCCGGGAACTGGGCGACCTGTTTCGCGAACTGGACGCAGCCCGGGAAGCCGGAGACGCGGTAAAAGAAGCGGCTGTTAAAAGGGATATCGATAACTACGAAACCCACGTGGTGCCCATCATCGCTGATATCGATGCCGGATTTGGTAACGCTGAAGCCACTTACCTGATGGCCAAACAGATGATCGAAGCGGGCGCCTGCTGCCTCCAGATCGAAAACCAGGTTTCTGACGAGAAGCAATGCGGCCACCAGGACGGTAAAGTGACAGTGCCTCATGCGGATTTCCTGGCCAAGATCAATGCGATCCGCTACGCCTTCCTGGAACTCGGAATTGACAATGGAATCATCGTGGCGCGCACCGACTCACTGGGTGCCGGCCTGACCAAGCAGATCGCTGTAACCAAGGAACCCGGCGACCTCGGTGACCAGTACAACTCTTTCCTCGATTGTGAAGAGGTTTCCGTGGAAGAAATGAACAACGGTGACGTGGTGCTGAACCGCGACGGGCATTTGTTACGGCCGAAACGGCTGCCCTCCAACCTGTTCCAGTTCCGCGAAGGCACCGGCGAAGATCGCTGTGTGCTTGATTGCATCACTTCACTCAACAGTGGCGCCGACCTGATCTGGATTGAGACCGAGAAGCCTCACATCGGCCAGATCGGTGGCATGGTCCGCCGGGTGCGGGAAGTCATTCCAAATGCCAAGCTGGTGTATAACAACAGCCCGTCGTTCAACTGGACACTGAATTTCCGCCAGCAGGTTTTTGATGCCTGGGTGGAAGAAGGCAAGGATGTTAATGCATACGAGCGCACGCAGTTGATGAGCGCCGAGTACGATGACAGTGAACTGGCAGCGGTTGCGGACGAAAAGATCCGCACGTTCCAGGCGGATGCAGCGCGCGAAGCCGGCATTTTCCACCACCTGATTACGCTGCCGACTTACCACACAGCGGCCCTGTCCACGGATACCCTGTCGAAAGAGTACTTCGGCGATCAGGGCATGCTCGGATACGTTGCCCATGTCCAGCGCACGGAAATCCGCCAGGGCATCGCCTGCGTGAAGCACCAGAAAATGTCAGGTTCCGACATTGGTGATGACCACAAGGAATATTTTGCCGGCGAAGCGGCACTGAAAGCCTCGGGCAAGCACAACACGATGAACCAGTTCGCTTGATCTCCACGGCTGGTTGAAACCTGCAATGGGCGGGGTTCGAAGAGTTGGAAAACAGACTCTTGGGACTCCGCCAATTTTTTGCAGTTGGCTACGGGACTGACATCCGATATATGATCGGTGCTCAATAAGCAGCCTGGGGTGCCACGTGATTTTGATCTGGGCCTTAATCGCAGCCGGTTTTGTTCTGCCTTCCACGCCCGAAGCCATGGAGGCCGACATCGCCTGGGTCTCCCGGGGTGAATACTGCGAGCCTGAAACTGTTTTGCCTCTGCCTGACAACACCCTTTTGATATCAAATGTTTGCGGTTTCGGTGAACCGGGAAGTGGCTTCCTGACACTGCTCGGAGCGGCAGGAGAAGTGATCGACTGGAGGGTTGTCGATGGACTGGATGCACCTCTGGGTATGGCGCTGCATGACGAACGTCTTTACGTCATCGATAACAATCATCTGAAATTCCTGGCCTGGCCAGGGTACGAAGTGCTTGAATCCGTCAAGCTTGATACCAGGGTTGCCAATGATCTCGCGGTGAGCGATGGGGGTGATGTTTACGTGAGCGACACGGCAGCAGGCCAGGTCATCAGGTTGTCGAGCGACGGAACCCAGTCAGTGCTTATCGAAGAGGCAAGGTTTCCAGGTGCGAACGGCATGGAAATCAGTGATGGTTTTCTGTACGTCGGCGGTCAGCGGCTGTGGCGTGTGAATTTGCAAGACCTGGCCGTTGAAACACTCGGCCCGGAATGGCTGTCGGATATTGACGGCATTGAATTCGAAGCAGATGGCACATTGCAGGTGACCCCGGTAGCGGGCCCGCTGATACGCATCCCTAAGGAGCATGATATCCAGATTCTGTCGGGCGAGGGGATCAGCAGCGCGAATCATGGTTATGCACCCTCACTGGGATTGGCGTTGATCCCAACAGGGTTTGACAATGAGGTTATTGCCGTGCGAATTTCGCAAATACCATCGCGATAATACGGGGAATGTAGAACCACCAAACCGTACCCAAAACGCCGTGTACGAAATAAGGTAGAGCACGTCTGATCGCGCTGCCGCTCGCGTCATCGGAAGGTATCACCTCAAATCCCCCCAGAACCAGTAGTGAGATTGGAAAATCTACGGGAATCCATAGAGTGAACAGCAAAATGTCCTGTCCTTCGGATGACCAACCCAGGTAGGTGACAAACAGTATGAATGCCAACAAGTGAGCGATTGCCAACACCATGCCCACCAGGGTTGATGTTCGCATTTTATTCACACCCACAACTCGCGGCGTTTTCTTCGGCTTCTGGAATACTGTCTTTCATATAGTCTTCAATTCTTTTCCTGGGATTGCCGAACATCAGAAACTGGGGTGACTGTCCTCCGCCGGATGTGTTCGCACATTGGCTCAGTCGTCGGTCAGCATTCTGGAAACACCGTTGTCTCAATTCCGGATCGCAGGGATAATCGCTCCGGCAATCCGAATAGGTAATATCGTGCACTTGGCAGCACTGGTCCAGGTTGTCTACCGGAGGCAGAGCAGCGGATCTTTCCACTGACCCCAGTTCATCGTATGACTTTCTGAAGCCGCCCGTCCAGTCCGGCCCACACCAACTGCCGTATAGTTTTATCAGGCCTTTTGGATCGACTGCGTTAACCGGGTTGTTATCTACGTATGCAAATGTGTTTAATGAAGACCTGAGTCCAATCGGATCACTCTCCAGATAGCGTCCCGTTTCGGGATCATAGGTTCTGAAATAATTGTAGTGCAGGCCGGATTCAGCATCGTAGTACTGGCCCGGAAATCTCAGGTTCAAGACAAATTCACTTGAGTCTCCATCGGGGTCCTGGTTGGGTAACGAATCGCCAAATGGGTTGCTTTCCCAATTCCAGATTATGGCCTGGTCCCGGTTGGTCACCGACCTTGGGCTGCCCAGGTGATCGTAATGGATAAAGTGCGTCTGCTCGGACAGAGTGACAATCGGATCATTGACCGCTACCCACCGCATCGCGTCGGCTGTGAACTTGTTGTCGTCCGAACTGACTTCGACGTAATCCTGTCCGTTTCCGCGACTGTACGATCCCAGCAGTTGCCACTGGCCCCCCCCGGTTTTTTGACTTTTGGTCACTGAATCAATTTGGCCACCAGCGTGGCTGATGGTGTATCTGACGTTTCCTGACTGGTTCTTTCTATCCACCCACCACGCATAAACCCGATACTTGTCGCCCGGTGGTGTCGCAGTCCAGCGATAGGAAGTATTGGCCGACTTGGTAGCGTATAAGTAGCCGGAACCGAAGTCCTGGTTGCTTGTCTTGCTGCGCCAGTTGCCCGCACCCAATGTACCAGGGTCACCGTTATCGAGGATCAGTTCATCACCTGGTGGCGTGGTCGTCTCAATAGTGCGAGACAGCAACGCAACAGGGTTACCGTGCAGGTAAACATATTCACGATAAATGCCATCACCCAGTGCGGAATACTCCCCCAATAATTGTCCGGACGGGTTATAAATGAAATGAGTTTCACCAACCGGGGTGCTCTTGACAACGCGGCGACCCTTGCCGTCATGCAGGTAACTCCCGCTTTGTCTGTCGCCGGACGGGCTGCGGTCGATCGTCTCTTCCAGGCGGTTGTGGTCACCATAGGAAAACAGCTGGCCGTGACCTGAACTGTCCAGTTTGCTGGTCCGGTTGCCTGCACGGTCATGCGTGAATAGCCAGTCACCAGCAGTATGCAGACGATTAGAATTTATTTCATACGTATAAGAACTAATGTTCAGGTCATGCTGGGAATGCAACCGGTTCCCATTGGCATCGTACTCAAAGATCTGGCTGCCAGTGTCGCCGGAAGTTGATGCAAGCCGGTGCAGTTCATCATAGGTAAAGGCTTGGTTATTTATACTCCGTATATTACCCGCCGGACCATAATCAAGCGACAGGATTTGGCCGCTTCCGGATTCCAGTTGCACCCGTTCGTAGTCCAGATTGAACTCAGCCGAGAAGCTCAATCCATTGCCGTAGTTGAATGAGGAGACCGGTCCAAAGGGCGCGTATCGGACTTCCTCAACCAGAGTCTGGGCACCGGCATGAAGGGCGATTGTTCGGCCTGTACCATCCAGGCTCAAGTCGATTGTTGTTCCACTGGGGTATTCAATCTGGATCAGACGGCCCGCCGAATTGTATGAGTAGCGGGTCAGGTATTGCTGTTCTCCGATCAGACGGATTTCACTGAGCAGCTTGCCCTGGGCGTTGTATTCATAACTGACCGAGCCGGCCTCATCTGTCATTCCAGTCAGCCGGCCCTTGCCGAATGAGCCGGCATCATAGCTGAGGTAAACATCCCTGGAACTGTCCGGATAGAGGGTGTCGGTCACTCGGTTCAGTTCATCATAGCGGTATTCAATCCGAACGCCGCGAGCATCTGTCACAACGATCCGATTGCCGGCGCTATCGAACTCGCTGGCCGTGGTACCCGTATCCGGGCTGATGATCGATACGGGGTTGTCCAGTCCGTCATATTGATAGCGCGTTACATTTCCCAGAGGATCTGTCACATGGGTCAGTTTGTCCCGGTCGTCAAATGCCATGAGAGTCTCACCCTGCAGCGGATCCATGGCTTTGACCAGCCGGTTTAGCGCATCATATTCGTATCGCGTAATGTTCCCGTTTTGATCCCGGGTGCTGGAACGCGAACCATTGCTGTCGTAGCTGAAGCGGACGGTGTGGCCATTGCTGTCTGTCAGTTGTTCCAGTTGGCTCAGAGCATTGAATGTGCGCGACAGGTGACGCCTCAAAGTATTCTGTTCATCGAAAGTGTTTTCTTCGATGCGGTTGCCGGCCGGATCAAGAGTGTATTCTATGCGGTTGCCCAGGCTGTCGGTAGTTTCAACCAGGCGGTGTGCGTCGTCATAGGCGTAGCCCACGTAACTACCATCCGGCGAAGTCATCCGCACCAGGTTGCCCGTGTTGTCATAGCTGAATCCAGTCAACCTGCCATCGACAGAAAGACCGCTTATCCAGCCCCTCGGGTGATAGCGGGTCTCGGTGATCACGCCATTTGCATCGCGGATCTGGACAACTCTTCCGTTGCCGTCATATTCAAGATATACAGTGGTATGCCCGGCGGCATTGACGACTGACTGCAGATCGCCAGCCCGGTAGCGGCCGGCGGCATCGTCAGTGGTGTAATAGTCATAAGATGTGACGTCCGCGACATCCGTCCTCGGGCCATCAGCCGATTGCAACCTGCCGGCCAGGTGAGCTCCTTCGCTGGCGGAAAAATAGTTATAGGTCCAGGTGCGGCTGGCGCCGCCAGACGGGTCCTGGATGGTTTTCACTTCAGTCCGCCCATGTTCGTCAAACGTATAATTTGTCACGGAACCCGTTTCTTCAATGCGGGTTTTCCTGTTTAAATCGTTATCCCAGGTGTAATTGAACTGTCGCTGCTCTGCTGTTCCGGCTCCTTCCACTCGACTGATTTCGTGGAATTCGTCGTAGCTGTAGCGGGTGGATTGGCCGGCGGCATCGGTTTCTGACAAGGTCCAGCCTTCAGAATTTCGTGAGAAGGTTGTCGTGCCATTGCCGTCAACGATATCACTTACGTCAAAAGAGGGTTTGTAGGGATCGAAGAAATAGTTGCGAACATCACCCAGGGAGCTGGTCACTTCGGTGGTCTCGTCGTCGATGTAATTAAGCCTTACGCGGTCAGCGCCGCCAGCATGTTCGCTTAGCGTCACCCGTCCGAACTCATCGTACCGGTAAGTGGCGAACCGCCCGCCATTTTCGTCAATGATTCCGGTCAGATGGTTGGGCAAACTGGAATCTTCATACAGGTAGGATCGTTTGCTGCCATCCTGGAAAGTAATTTCTGTGAGATTGTCGTGGGTGTCATGGGCATACTCAATCCGGCTGCCATCCGGTAGCACCAGCGTACTGAGTAATCCAGCCGGCTCATACTGGAATTGAACTTGCCGCCCGAACGGGCCGGTAACCGTCTCCAGAAGTCCGGAAATTTCCCCGTATCCCAGCGTGGTAGCGCGATCCGGCATATCCGCTGAGAAAATCTCAATCAACCGGAACTGCTCAGGTCCATGTTCTGAAGCCCGCGCCAGCTGATAGATTTCTTTTCGGCCGCCGGGGTAGGTAAGCTGGGCCAGATCTTCGGCGACGGTCAACATTTTTCCGGGAGTAGTAATGGACCGGAAATCCCCATGGGTGGCGATGCTGAATTCCTCGACATTGCCATCCGGCTTGATCAGCGTATACCCGCCACTCGAGATCAGTCGTGAAGAGTAATTGTGATTCCAGCCTTTACCCAGGGAGTCCTGGCCCAACTGCAGGCTGGAATTATAGCGCCGGGTGATTTCGATGGATCCGGCTTTGAAATCTGTCTCCTTCAAAGATTTATGACCGGTCATTGGGCTGCACGGATTGCCTTCGGTTGAAGTGCAGACGTTGGTCAGACGCTTCGAAATGTTCGCGATATTAGCCATGGGAGGCTCATGGCCGCTGGGGCTGCAAACCTTTGGGAACTCCGGCACGCTCTCCCACTGGGTAAAGGACCCGGAAATTGGGGACAGGTCGTGGTTACAGGTGGCCAGGTGAATCCTGTGAAGCGTCTGGTTAAAGGATGAGCCATACTCACAGTTTCCCGAATTCAGATTAATGTGAAAAAAATCCACGCGCATGGGTGCAGATTCTGAAGCCCAGAAACGGATTCCGTGATCGAGTACTTCCTCCCACTGCTGTGACCGGAATTCGAATTCTCCGGTGACCTCGTAGCGCACGTCGCACAAAACAGCAGTTGGATTGGGGTAAGAGGAATCGACGGCGTCCTGGATATCGGTGTGGCAGTCCGTACCGTCAAAAAAGCCGCAGAGTTTGTCTACCGTGTAACCATAGAAATCAATATCGGTGGCAGCCTGGTAGTCAAAAACCGTGTACCTGTGCAATGTGGTTGCGGGATCACGCCACAAGATTTCTTCGAACCAGGGTTCGGCAAACTGCAGGTACTGTGGCGATGGGTGAGCCTTCAGTGCGGCTTCAGCTGCACCTTTCGAGGGATAAGATCGGCCGGCGAATTGCCACTGGAACTGGGCTTCAGCAGATATGCTGAAAATTAGAATGGCCAGGCTGGGCAGCAGGTGATAAACCCTGTGTCGTAATGCGAGATAAGCCGTCATTTGGATCCCCTGTTGTTAGATTGATTCAAGCTCAACAGTGAAGACGGCGTGGATTCAGCTTCACTCTCCTGCTTGGAGAGATCAGAATAGGATTGGCGGCGCAATCAAACAGTGGGTACACAGGCCGGTCTTTTGTAAGATAATTCCCGAAGTTTCCAACCCCAGGAGCAATCTCTTGCGCGACATCAGCGAATACAAAGTGCTTACTTTCGATTGTTATGGCACGCTCATCGACTGGGAAACCGGGATCTGGGACGCCCTGCAGCCGGTCATTTCCGCCAATGGCCGGTCTGGCATTCATCGCGATGCCGCGCTCGAAGTCTTCGCATCCCTGGAGAGCAGGCTGGAGGCGGAATCACCCGGTATGCCATACCCGGAAATCCTGTCCCGGGTGCACCACGGCATCGCCGTTCACTTCGAATTGGGTACGACTAAAGAAGCAGACCAGGCTTTCGGCAACTCGGTGCCTTTCTGGCCAGCGTTTCCCGACACCGCGGACGCACTTCGATACCTGAAGCACTATTACAAGCTGGTGATTCTTTCCAACGTGCACCGGGAGGGGTTTGCAGCATCGAACCGCAAGCTGGGCGTCGACTTCGATGCCATCTACACAGCGCAGGATATTGAATCCTACAAGCCGGACCCCGCTAACTTCAGTTACCTGCTCGACAAACTGGGCAAGGATCTTGGGTTGGAAAAGGGTGACGTCCTGCACACTGCCCAAAGCCTTTTTCATGATCATGTGCCTGCCCGGTCTTTTGGCCTGGCCACGGCCTGGATCGATCGGCAACGCCTGTCGGAATCCGGCAACTGGGGGGCTACTGCCAGTCTCGACGAGATTCCGAAAACGGATTATGTGTTTCACTCGATGGCAGAACTGGCGGCTGCGGTGGCGGCCAGCCAGGAAAACCGTCCATGAGCAGTTATTGTGATTTTGCCCCGGGACACGCATTCCATGGCCCCTACCACGACCACGAATATGGATTTCCGATCGAAGATGAAAGCGGCCTGTTCGAACGGTTGTTGCTGGAGATAAACCAGGCCGGCCTGAACTGGGGATTGATCCTGAAGAAAAGGGAAGGATTCCGCAAAGCCTACAGCGGTTTCGACGTGGACCTTGTCGCCGATTACGGCCAGGAAGACCGGGAGCGCCTGCTCGACGATGTCGGGATCATCCGCAACAAGCTGAAAGTAAATGCCGCCATCGTGAACGCCCGGGTCATTCGCGAAATGCGTGCAAGCCACGACGGATTCGCCAACTGGCTCAAAGCTCATCACCCGCTGGAAAAAGAGGGGTGGGTTAAGTTGTTCAGGAATACCTTCAAGTTCACCGGGGGCGAAATTACAGGTGAGTTCCTGATGTCCATTGGTTACCTGCCATGCCCGCATCGCGAAGACTGCCCGGTCTACGGGCAAATCGTGTTGTTGAACCCACCCTGGATGGCGTTTCGAGGAGATGCAGTATGAGTAAGCTCACCCCTGAATCCTGGCTGGTGGCCGCTGGCCGGCCGGAAGAGCCGGGAGACCCGATGAATACACCGCTGGTGCCGGCATCCAATTTCACCCTGGGTGGTGAAAGGATTTACACGCGGGATAGCGGTGCGCCGGGTTGGGAATCGCTGGAAACCATTGTCGGCGGCCTGGAAGGTGGGGAGGCGATTGCCTTTTCTTCCGGCATGGCGGCTGCGGCCGCAGTTTTTGACCAGCTGTCGCCCGGGGCCCGGATCGTGTTGCCCGACGACTGCTACCACGGCGTTTCAGAGCTTGCCCGGACAGGAGAGAGCAAGGGTCTCTGGCAGGTCCACCGACTGGGCGTCGGAGACTCTGCAGGGTGGGTCACGGCCTGTGCGGACAGCGACCTGATCTGGCTGGAATCTCCTTCCAATCCCTTGCTTGCCGTCGCGGACCTGAAATCCATCTGCACGGCTCCGCGCAAATCCGGTTCATTGCTGGTCGTTGATAATACTTTCGCCACACCGCTGAATCAGCGGCCGCTGGAATTCGGTGCGGATCTGGCCATGCATTCAGCGACCAAGTTCATCGGCGGGCATTCGGACCTGCTGGCGGGTTTGCTGGTGACGAACAAACCGGACCTGGTATCCGGCTTGAGAAAATCCCGCACCGTGAATGGCGCCATTCCCGGAGCCCTGGAGGTATTCCTGGCAGTGCGCGGTCTGCGGACGCTGGCGCTGCGCCTGGCAAAGGCACAGGAGTCAGCCGGACAACTGGCGCGCTGGCTGGATTCACGGGAGTGGATCGAATGCGTCCGGTATCCGGGCCTCGAGTCTCACCCCACCCACGAAGTGGCCGCCGCGCAGCTGGATGGCTACGGCAGCATGATTTCATTCGATGTGCTGGGTGGGGCAGAAATGGCTGATGCAATGTGCCGCAACGTGAAGCTGATACGCCATGCAACCAGCCTTGGATCGGTCGAATCCACCATGGAGCGTCGCGGCGCTGTTCCCGGCCAGGAGCACCTGCCCGAATCGCTGATCAGGCTGAGCGTGGGCATCGAATCCTATGAAGATATTCGCGATGACCTTGAACAAGCAATCGATCGGTCCAAAGTAGTTTAGACTGAAGTTTGAATCAATGATGAAGCTGGAGAGAACGTCATGTCAAAAAGAGACGAATATATCGCAAAAATGAAAACGCAGCTGGATGAACTTAACGCGCAGCTTACGGAACTGGAAAACAAGGGTGAATCCGCACAGGCCGAGTTCAAGGAGAATTACAAGGAACAGATCGCACAGGTCCGTGGCCACTATAATTCCGCGCTTGAGAAGTTGAGTGAAATCAAGTCAGCCAGCGAAGAGAAGTGGGAAGCGATGGTCGATGAAGGCGAGAGAGTTCACAAGGCTTTTGTCCACTCGTTCAACTATTTCAAATCGCAGTTGAAAGGATAGCGTCCGGCTCAAAAAATCTTGGCGATCATGCAGCGCAGGCTGCCGCCGGCTTTTTCCAGTTCGTCCAGCGGGGTGGAATGGATCGTAAAGCCCCATGATTCCAGCGTCGCCCGGCTGGACGGGCGCAGCGCATCGGCGGCTGCCTGGCTCATGAAGATATCCGTATGATTCAGGGAAATGCAGTTGCCGACAAAATGGTCTTTCTCATTCCTGTCCAGTAACAGCGTCCGCCCCGGGAAAGCCGCTTCTATGGCAGAGACGGACTGCGGGTCAGCGCAAGCGCCCGGGTAAAGTACGCAGGCACGCGCATCCAGCACCGAAAAAATCACGTTGGTGTGGTATTCCTCGGGAACGAGGTCAAAACAGTAAGTCAGCCTCAGACCGAATGCTTCATGCATGGCTTCGGCGCCCGCCCGGTCAACCCGTTCGCTCAAGCCGCAGAACCCGATCCGCCTGGCCCTGTCCAGGATCAGTACGCCGGTCAGTTCGGCCACGCAGTCCAGGGTTCGGAGGTCCACGATTTCATAACCACGCTCAGTGAAGTAAGCAGGAATATCTGCACGTTCCGATTCCAGCTGCCGGATCGGGTAGCGCATGTTGCCAATGACCAGGCGGCCCGGCACGGTTCCAAACACGTTGTTCGGGAATACGTCATCCGGCGTCCGGATGCTGCCTGGAAAGACCAGCACATCGGTGCCGCATGAGCGTATCAATTCAACCAGTCCGCGAAACTGGCGGGCCGCGCGGTCGGGATCAGCTGCCCTGGACAGGTCCATGTAGTGGTTGTCCAATGCCGTCTCTTCACCCACGTAAAAACCTTCCGGCTCGACCATGAATACGCCCCTGGGGGTGGGGTCAAATTCAGCGGGGAAGGGGTTCTCCGCCAGGGCGGCGATAAATTTATCTGGCGTGTTAACAATCACTATTGGATGAACCCCGGCCGCCACAAAGAGATCCTGTGCGACAAGCCGCTCGATGGGCTCAAAGGCCTCGTTCCTGACTACAGGCCATTGCTGTCATGCTCAGAACTTGGCGATATAGTCCTTGGCTTCCAGGCAGGTGGTGAACGCCGTCCGGAAATCGTCCATTTGCTCCTGGGTAGCGGCCTGCGACTGGGCAGATTGGGCCGCAACTTGCCCGGTGGCATCTTCCCTTGCGTGACGCGTGCGTGTACCGCCAACCACAGCGCCGGTCGCTGCACCGGCTGCAGCGCCCCGCCAGACGCCTTTCGAGCCGCTACCGAACACGGCGCCAACCAGGGCGCCGCCGATGGCGCCTTGAGCAGCGTTTCTGCCTGTTGTGCCGGATTCGGCCTGCTGCGCTTGAGCCATGGCCTGCTCGGAAGCCGCCATTTGCTCATTGGCTTGCCGTGAAAGTTCAAACGGGTCGGTGCCCGTACGATCTGCTGCCCAGCTGTAGCAATCGGCCTCATCCATGGATTGCTGTACCTCGTCCTGTCCTTCGCGGGGGAAGACATGCACGTCTATGGCGGCCGAGAGGCTGGTTTGTTGCGCATGAACAGCGGGAATAGCCATGAGAATGAAAATAAGTAAAGTCGTGAATCGTGCCATCATGAGATCTTTATCTCCGTAGTATCTGTATTAAGCGGTTCAGTCAGGCGTGCAGTCGCCAAACATGGCTGCAGTTTCGCCATCAGCTGCGACGGTCATCGTCAGGTTTCCGGTGGATTCTGAAATGACCATGCTGTAACTGCGGCCGTTTTCAACGCCCTGCAGGTAAATATTGCCGTCCTGCCGAAGCTGGCTGCCGATCGGGGTTGAACGGTTATCACCGCTGGCTCTGGTAGTGGCGAGGGTTTTAGCTTTCAGATCGATTTCGATAAATTCCGGGATGGATTCTTTTTCCGGCAATGTCGAGCTGCAGCCAATATCCACAACACAATGAGAAACGTCGCCTGGCACACACAGCATGCGACTGGCGTCTTTCACCACATCGGCGCTCAAAGGAGCAGCCAAAAGAAGCGCCGGAACTAGTGTGATGTGTTTATTCATCATTTGCTTACCTTCTCTTTGAGGGTGGTGAATTCAAATCGACATGACAATCGACAATGCACAAGTCTAATACAAACTTGCACATGATTCCCGGTCTTCCTTTTAAAATTCTGTTGCGAAAGGTGTAAAAGGAAAGACAGCGGATTGTGATCCGCAGGGGGTTGTTTGATATGATGAAAAACTACCCGATTGGTGCGAATAAATAACCGCAACTGCTGAGTCAGGCAGTTGCCAACACGGAGAACCGGTATGAAATTCAGACCCGGAATCACGGGATTATTGCTTGCAGGGCTGTTGTGGCCCTGCTTTGCCGGCGCAGAAGAGAGCGGCGTTCGCCAGGATGCCCGCGCAGTAGATGTGCTTCAAAAAATGAGCGCCTATAACGAATCACTGGACCGGCTGACCATCGAAAGTGTCAGCCTGACGGACGCACGCCTGGGCGGCGGACTGATGGTGACCAACACGACCGAGGTCAAAGTCAGCATCGATAGGCCCGGTTCAGCACATATCAGCAGTTTTGACGGGGTCAGCACCAAGGAACTCTATTTCCATGATGGCCTGTTTTCCGTCTTCAACTCCGGGACTGGTTATTATGCGCAGGCCGAAATACCCAAGGATCTCGATGCGGCCATGGAATTTGTCATGGAGGATCTGGACGTTGAGGCTCCCTTGATGGACCTGATGTACCGGGACGCTTCAAAGCATTTGATCGGGTCCCAGGAAACCATCATGTACCTGACTGACAAGGCGCGTGTTGCGGGTGTCGACTGTCACCAAATCGTGATTCGCGGACCTGAATCCGATGTCCAGTTGTGGGTTCAGGAGGGTGATCTGCCCTTGCTTCGCAAACTCATCATCACGTCGAAATGGGAAGGGGGGGCTCCGCGTTTCGTAGCGAATCTCAAGTGGAAACCGAACCCTGATTTCAGCGATAAAGAGTTTGAATTCAAGGCGCCGGAAGGTTCGATCAACATCGGCTTCCAGGGCCGGCAGGAAGGGGGAGAGTAACCATGAAGCGCAGAGATTTGATTCGCTCCCTGGCCAGTGTCGCAGTAGGCGTGGCCGCCATACCTTTGAGTAACCTGGTCGAGGCCCGTGTTGGCCGTCCCGCAACACCGGGCAGTGTGGCCGGTGTCCGCCGAAGAACCCGTCGCCGCACCCGCAGACGTGTATACCGGCACATGACCCTTTATTCACTGCCTTATGGCTGCACTACGACGCGGATGAGGGCCGGCATTAATTATTACTACTGCGGTGGCATCTGGTACCAGCCAACCTACCAGGGTTCGACCGTTGTATACGTGGTCAATGAGATCGAACCCGGGGCCAACACCGATCTGGAATTTTACGAGTAATCCGGAGACGTCAAGTTGGTGAGTCGCATACCCAGTTGACTGATGCTTCCCGCTATCCTGGCAGGTCACTGGTTGTCTTACTGGGGGCTTTTTTAGCGGCCCCGGTGCAGTCTGACAGCACGGGTGTACTCGAAGAAATCGTGGTGACGGCAACCCGTATCCCTACCGAACTGACTGACTTGCCGTTTGCGGTCGGAAGCGTGGACGGGGAACAGGTTCAGCGTGCGCGGCAGCAACTCGGGCTGGATGAATCCCTGGTATCAGTTCCCGGTCTGTTTTTCCAGAATCGCTACAATTTTGCCCAGGATTTGCGGATTGCGATCCGGGGTTTTGGCGCGCGCGCCAACTTCGGTATTCGGGGTATCCGGATTTTTGCCGATGACATTCCACTCACGCTTCCTGACGGGCAGGGCAGCGTGGACGCCATCGACCTGGGGTCGGTGCAGCAGATCGATGTGATTCGCGGACCGTTCTCTGCTGTATACGGATCGGCCTCCGGGGGTGTCATTAATATCCGCACCGAGGATGGACCTGAAACGCCGTTCCTCTCCGCAAGGCTTAATTTCGGATCATACGATTACAGCCAGGGCCAGGTAAAGGCAGGCGGGCAGTCCGGAAAGCTCAACTGGCTGGCCAATGTTTCGGCGACGAAACTCGATGGCTACCGCGATCATGCCGAATACAAAAGTCGTTTATTCAACAGCAAATTTCGCTACGATTTCAGTGAGAAAACCCGTTTGACCGTGGTGATTAATGCCGTGGATTCTCCCCGGGCCAATGATCCCGGGGGGCTGAATGCGCGGGAAGTTGAGGAAGACCGCCGCCAGGCTGCACCCCGTAACGTGCTGTTTAACGCCGGCGAGTCTCTCGATCAACAATCGCTGGGTCTGGCTTTTCGGACAGAAATCCGAGAAAACCAGGAGTTGATGCTCCGCAATTATTACGTCCACCGCGATTTCAGCAACCGGCTTCCTTTTGATGTGAACAGCAACGGGCAGGGTGGAAGCGTGGACCTGGGCCGGCGGTTTTCGGGGGTTGGCGGGAGTTATGGCTGGACCAGCACCCTGGCCGGTCGCAGCAACCAGCTGATCCTTGGCCTGGACTACGATGCTCAGAGGGATCATCGCAGGCGCTATGCCAACAACGAGGGCAGGCAAGGCCAACTGACCACCAACCAGGACGAAGACGTCAGCAGCACCGGGCTTTTTATCCAGGATGTGCTGGACTTTACGGATACCGCTGCTTTGACGCTCGGAGGACGATGGGATGATGTCGATTACGAGGTGACCGACAGGACTAATACCGGTGGCAGCGGCAAGCGCAGCTTCAACGAGTTCAGTCCAATGGCCGGCATCAACTGGTCTGTGCACAAAGCGGTCAAGCTGTACGGCAATGTATCCCGGTCTTTTGACCCTCCGGCCACTACTGAACTCGCCAACCCTGATGGGCCTACGGGGTTCAATCAGTCCCTGGAGGCCCAGACTGCCATCAACTACGAGGTGGGTGTCAAAGGCCTGCTTCCCGGGCAGCTGAGGTACGAACTGGCCCTGTTTCACATTAGGGTCAAAGATGAAATCGTTCCGTTCGAACTTACCGGTTCAGGACAGACATTCTTTCAGAATGCAGGTCAATCGAGCCACGACGGTCTCGAGGCTGCAGTGACATATGACCTCGCTCCGGGGCTGATCACCACGGCTACTTACACCTGGTCGGATTTCACGTTCGACGAATTCCAGGGTGTGAGTGGAGAGATCTATGACGGTAACCGCATTCCGGGTATTCCCGAACACCTGTTCAATTTTGATCTGAACTGGTCACATGGTTCCGGCTTTTACGCAGCATGGGACTTGCTTTACGTGGGCCGGTTTTATGCCGACAATGCGAACAGGGTGGAAACAGATGATTACCTGGTGTCGAACCTGAGGACTGGATTCCGCTGGCAATCGGCTGATTGGACGGTCGAACCGTTCGTTGGTATCAACAACCTGTTCGACAAGGAATACATGTCCAATATACGTCTGAACGCGTCGTTCGGCAGGTATTATGAGCCGGCGCCCGGGAGAAATATTTACGCGGGTGTTCTGATTCGCTACGGTTTCTGAAGAGTGAAGACATGACAGGAAAAAGCAGCAAAAACTGGTCAATGGCTGATATATCAGGCAAGAAAACCACGCAGCGCCGGGCCATTGCGGGAGGAAGCATTCGGGTAGGGCCGGCTGTGTTCGAACTGCTGGAAAAAGGCAGTATGCCGAAAGGCGATCCGCTGGCGATGGCGGAAATTGCCGGTATCCAGGCTGCCAAGCAGACCCCGGCACTGTTGCCACTGTGTCATCCGATTTCACTGAACCGGGTGATGATTCACTCGTTCCTGCGGCCCGAAACGCACGAAATCGAAGTATTCTGTGCCGCGGAAATTGCAGAGAAAACCGGTGTCGAGATGGAAGCCTTGACCGGCCTGTCTATCGCCTTGCTGACGATCTGGGATTTGTGCAAACCGGTCAATCCCGCGCTTGAAATTACCAATAATCGGCTGGTTTACAAATCGGGGGGAAAAAGCGGGGTCTGGATCCATCCGGATGGGCTGCCTGACGACGTGGCTGAAATTATTGCGGAGTTGGAACGCTAACCGGATCGTGTGGGTGGCCGGCTTCCGAGCAGCGCTGGCAGTTCACCCATTCCGCCCCCCCGTTGGCGTAGTATTCTTTTTTCCAGATCGGGAGGCGTATCTTGGCCTGGTCGATGATATAGCGGCAGGCGTCGAATGCTTCCCCGCGATGGGGTGAGGATACGCCGACCACGACTGCAACGTCTGAGAGTTCCAGTAATCCACTGCGGTGAATGGCGCAGGCGCGGGTCACGCCGAAGCGTTCGCTGGCCTCTTCAATAATTTTGAGACCTTCCTTGACGGCCAGCGGCTCGTAGACCTCGTATTCCAGGCGCAGCACTTCCTGACCTTCATTGTGGTCCCGCACCCAGCCATCGAACTGAACGTAGGCGCCGCAGGACCGGTCGAGAAGCTGTTCCCGGAAGGCTGCGAGGTCAATGGTCTGTTCACTGATTTCGAAGTTTTTCATCCGCCGGCAACCGGGGGGAAAAACAGGACTTCGTCTCCATCTGATAGCGTGCTGTCCCAATGGGCCATTTCGTCATTGACGGCCACCATGGAAGAAGTGAATTTCTGCAAAGCGCTGTGCCTTTGAGCACACTCACTGAAGACTGCAGAAGGAGTACCAGCGCTGGTTTCCAGGGTTTCCGTTGCGACTCCCGTGAGTTCGCGAAAGGCAGCGAAATACCGGATGGTCAGTTTCACTTCACCCGCCCAGCCGGTACATTTCGACCTTTTCCTGGTCATGTCCCGGTTGTCCGCGCTCTTCACTGTAACGATCGTTGCGCGCTGCCCAGATTTCACCGACTTTCTTTTCCAGTTCTCCCTGATCTTCGCTGTGACGGATCAACGGCATCAGGTTGGTGCCCTTGTTGGAGAAAAGACAGGTGTAGAAAATGCCGTCGGCCGTAATGCGGGCGCGTGTGCAACCGCCACAGAATGGTTGCGTAATGGAACTGATAAAGCCGATTTCACCCTGGCCGTCGACGTATTCAAACCGCCTGGCGGTTTCCGCTGGATTTGCTGATTGCACTCGGCGGATTGGCCACCGTTTCCCTATTCTTTCAACCCACTCGGCATTGGGAACGACATCGCTTTCATCCCAATGGTTGCTGTTTCCCACATCCATGAATTCAATCAGGCGAACGCGGTGCGCTGTGCCGCGAAAATAGTCCAGCAGATTCATGATGGTGTGATCGTTGACCCCTTTCTGGACCACGGTGTTGATCTTGAGCGGATTGAAACCAGCGGATTCGGCGGCGGCTATGCCCTCGAGAATCTGGTCGAGTTTTGCCTTTCCCCCGCTCATCCGGTCCAAAACCGCGGTGTTCAGCGTGTCCAGACTCACCGTGATGCGGTTCAGACCCGCTGCAGCCAGGTCGTCTGCCAGTCGCGGTAACAACACGCCATTGGTTGTCAGCGCGATATCTTCCAGGTTCGGAATTCCACCCAGTTGTTCAACCAGTGCCGGCAATCCGGGCCGCAACAGGGGCTCACCCCCGGTCAGTCGCAGTTTTCTCACGCCCATTCCGACGAAGGCCCGGACCAGATCTTGAATCTCGTGATCGGTCAGCAGCCTTTCGAGCGGTAGAAATACGCCCCTGCCCTGGAGCGAGTCCGAGGGCATGCAATAAGTGCAACGAAAATTGCAGCGATCGATCACCGATACGCGCAATTCCTGCAGGGAGCGCTGGAACCGGTCCTGTAACGGAACCGTCTCGGTGAACTTCAGCGGCAGTGGCATATCCATCGGTTTTAGCCAGGAATCAGGATTGTTCCGGATTCAGCTTCAATTGCGCCTTCTTGACTTCCTGGTGGTGTTCGAGGGTGCGGCGATAAACTTCGATCACCTTATCGACACCGCTGGCTTCCAGGGCGCCATCGTTTCCCGCCGCGACATAAGTCGCATACACCCCGGAAGCGGTCATCAATGCACCTGATACCAAAGGGGGGTCAATTTTTTCCTGCCGTAGTTCATTAGCTAATTCAATGAACTTGTTGGTGCAGTACTGGTGTTTTTCCTGATCGTTCAATCTCGTGCTCCGGGCTTAAGTTTGGAAACGCATATTGTATGCAGAATCGATATCTATTGCGCGTATCAATTCAATATTCGCAAGGAAGTTGCGTTATTTGTCAATCGTGTAACTGACATCCAGTCCGGTTTCCCGCTGACCCGAAGTAGCCCTGATACCAAAGCCCCTTCCCAGGTCATAACGAACCTTGAGAACATTGCCATCCTCAAAAACACCGATGCCGTAACTGACATATAACCGCGGCAGAACATACATCCCCACGTCAACCGCACCAACACCCTGCTCGTAATTGAAATCGCTGCCGGTCACCAGCAGGGTCTGGGCTCTTTCCTTGTTGGTCATGGGCACCGTATAGGCCTCGACAACCGGGCGCTTCAGCGTTCCGGCCACCATCAGTCCCGCTCGCCGAATCTGAGAATTGCCGAAGATTTCCCGTTCTGCCCGGATGTTCAGATGGGGATTGTCCGCGGGTGAATTGGGGAAACTGAGCCGGCCCTGGGTGACCCTCAGAAACTGCCCATAAGCGCGGATGTCACCGGTGGCATTGAAGCTGCCATTGGCGACCGGAATCAGCTCATCCCGCCAGGAAAACCTGGCCGCCCCAGTGACATCTATCTGCGCCACATCCAGGTCAACCACGATATCGTCGCCCAGTTCTACTTCGAGCTCACCCCGTAGTTTAATGGCTTTCTTTTTGAGGATGTCTGGTTCTTGTGCGGCCAGTTCACCCTCAACAATGACCACATCGCTGCTTTGCCGGACGCTGGCCTTGGGGATGAAGCTGGGAGACAGCCGGACGGATGGAATCTTGACCCGGCCGTTGATTTGAAGCGTTTTTTCTTTCCAGGAAAGCTGTAAATCAGGATTGGCAATCATTTTCAGATCGGGCACATCGATCAGGGTCAAATCCTGTCCTGTGAGTGAGAAATCGATGATGGGCGAGAGAATGTTTTCAAAGTCAATCCTGGTGTTGATCTCTCCGGTACCTTCGCCTGCGCGAAAACTGCCTTTGATTACCGATCGGTCGCCCTCACTGATTTCGCCTGCGAGATTGATCTCAGAAAATGAAAAACCCGAGGCGCGATTGCTGATCGCGCCGTCAGAGAGGATCACGCGGCCCTTGAAAGCCGGGTCTGCCAGGGTGCCTGCGAGATTCAGGTCTACGTCAAGCACGCCATCCATCGTATCCAGCACCGGAAACAGCCTGCCCACCGAGCCGATGTCATTCAGGTCCATACGGGCACTGCCTGTGACCGGGCTATCTAGCCCCTGTCGCAGATTGTCGACACTGAATTCGGCGGTGATCAGGCCCGATGGCGGCAGGCTGATGTCCAGGTTTCCTTCTCTGAGCTGACTGTCGTCAACCACAAATCCGAACCGGGCCAGGCCGGTTTCCAGGTATAGCTCTTCATCACCCTCGACCGTTATGGTACCGGGCGACATTTCGACTTTCACGGCGCCTGTACGCTTGGCCTCTGCCGTCTGCCGCCAGTTGATCGAGCCACTCAACCTTTGGTTGAATCGGACATCTGTTTCGATAAAGACTCCCAGCAAGCTGACCGCGATTCCACTGAGGTCGACGGACACGTCAATGCCATTCAAACTGTCCCAGGAAGTGTTCGCGCACATCCTGCCTTCATTTGAACCGAGAAAACAGGCGTCCTCCAGTAAGAATCGATCACTGGCGAGTACCATTTCAGCAGGTTCGTCCAGGGTGAGGGTAAAGCGGTCGCCGCGATTGATTCGGAGCCCGGAAAGAGCGCCACTCCAGCCGCTACCCAGCGGGTCTGCCCAATCGATCACCGAACCATTGAATTGAAGATCGATCGAATCGCCATTCAGTGTTGCCGAGGCAATGATTTCCTCCAAAGGTTCGCCTGAATTGAATTCAAGACTCAGGGATTCGACTTCGGTCTCGCCGAGCATCAGCCCGGAGAATTCCAAACGGTTCTCTTTCGTCTCCACTGCTTGCATGGTGACTGATCCCAAAGTCAGTTGTTGGGCTGAAAGCGTGGCGGAGAAAGATGGCGATTCGGGTTGCAGCGACAATCTGCCCCGTGTATTGAGAGTGCCGCCAAGTTTTTCGGAAAACTGGGAAAGAGATTTAATGTCAGCCGCAAATTCTATGCCAGCAGGCTCGTAAGGATTTCCATCAAGCAGCAGTGAAGAGGGGCCAGAGTTGAGCTCCAGGCCATTCACATTGAGGACTCCTTCTGCATAGCGGAGCCCACCGGTGCCGTTTACCGGTAACTGCCGAATGATTCCGTCAAACCGTTGAATATCCATCTCAATTGCCAGCGGCTGAAGTTGTCCGGCGGTGCTTAACTCGGCGTTGATGTAGCCTGGTGCCTGCTCGAACAAGGCGGCGGTCTGGACTTCGCTGGCAAGCAGGGAAGCCCGGAATGCCTGGTTTTCAGTCCAGTTAAAATCAATCGTTCCGGAAATGATTCCACCCAGGACGGCGCCCTCGTGCAATTGGATTTCGACAGACTTCTGGTCGCCGGTTCCAGTCAGCCTGAGTTGCCCTTCGGGGTATTCGGCTGCCTTGATATCCAGGGCGCCATCGATTTTCCAGTCTTCCAGGGATCCACTGACTTCGAACCGGCCCTCGAGGCTTGAAAACTGAGGCTGAGTAGCGCCCAGGGGCCAATTTAGTTCGCGCCAGTTTAACCGCCCATCAACCCTGCCGGTGGACAGGTCCAGAACACCATCACCATCTGCTCTGAAAGGTGTCTCGCCTACCGCCAGGTCGAATCGGGGCACGGCGATCCTATCGCCGCTCCAGCTGAGGGCCAGGTCTCCGGAGACCTTATGGTTCTCAGGCCAGTCCTGAATCCAGTTCTCAGGATGCAATCGATCCAGTGATGCGCTTAGCTCAATGGACAGGTCTTCTGCCCAGGAAACGGTTGCCTGCGAATCCAGAGCAAGCTCCGGTCCGTCAAGCCTGAGACGGTCAGCAACGAATGCATCTTTCCCGCCCGAGCCCTCCAGTTCCAGCCGAGTGGGTTCCAGTTCCGGAACGTGCAGGGTTCCATCCAGCTTGAGCTTGTATTCCGACCACTGTCCTGTGCTGTGTGCCGCCAGGTCTGTAAGCCTCGCCTGAGGGTCCGCGGCATTCAAAGGCCAGCGAAGGTCTTGCGATTGCAAGTTGATATTCCACTCAGGGGTGCTCAAAACATTGTGCAGCGTGCCGGTCACTTTGGCCTGAGGCATGTCGGAGCTAATGGCCAGCTGCATCTGTTTGAGTGTTCCCTCGAACCGGGCCGTGACAGCCACTTCACCGGTGGTCGCTATCTGCATATCCACCGGATGCGGCCCCTTGAGCCCCAGGTGGCCGGACAGCGCCAATTCATTACCATCCATCGCAATGGTCAATGTCTCCAGTGTCAGCGCTTCGTGGAGTTTGCCCCTGAGGGCAGCCGAATGCACCTGCACGAGGCTCTCACCGGCTTCGTCGATAAATTCCAGCTTGTCCAGTTTGAGGTCCTTGACATGAACAGGTACTGGCAATGACAACTGCTGCAGAATCTGTGCAAGATCAAACGGGTCATCTGAAGCGGTCGTCCCATCGTTGTTCTGCAGAGTTTGCACAACAGTGGACCTGGCGCGTAACAGCTCGAGATTGGCTGCCGGCGGCAGCAGGTCCAGGTTGAGTGCAACAGTCAGCGCGCGAATCTCCAGCCGCACTGATTCGTTATCAAACTGAAGCTCAGAAACCTGCACCCCGGAGCCCAGATCACCGCTGATCGAAGCCACATCGAGTGTAAAGGCCGCCGAATTCTGGAGCTTCGAGAAAAGCCAGCGGGCGCCAGGCTCGCTATGCAGGAGCCACGACCATGCCACGGCCACAGAACCCAGCAATACAATGGGAATGGCGGCCAGCAGGATGGATTTACGCAACGTCATAACAACGGGGTTCCGATGGTGAAATGAATTCGCCAGGGACGGTCCGGCTCATCCAGCGCCGTCGCAAAATCGAGGCGGATGGGGCCGGCAATGGAGTACCATCGAATGCCCACACCCACGCCCTTCTTTAGCTTCATCTCGTCCCAGTCATTGAATGCATTACCGGTGTCGAAAAAAACCGCTGCAGACCAGTCATCCAGAAAACGATATTCCAGTTCGGCGCTGGCGGTGATGATATTGTTCGAGCCGACGTTGTTATTGCTCAGATCCTCGAAGCCATAGCCCCTGACGCTTTGGCTTCCGCCTGCCTTGAATCGGTACAAATAGGGCAGTTCGGTGACCGACAGGAGCGCTGGCCGGCCGTCCGCGTCCACCTCTCTTTCCAATACATCCGCATCGGTATAGCCCACTTCACCGCGGATCAGAAATTTCCAGCGATCACTCCAAAGGGTATTCCAACGCGAGGAGAAGTAAGCCTGGGTGAAATCGAGGTCTGAGCCCAGTGCAGTACTGGACGTAAAAACGTGCGCCCTGTGAGTACGTCCCACCGTTTGGAACCCACTCCCGCGGACCATGGGCCAGTCCCAGCTGACCCCCAGCGCAAGGGTTTCACTGGGCTGGCTGATCTGCACCTCGGGATCGTTCAGCAGCGTGACAAAGGGGCTTTCAGGAGGTAACTCAGCGCTTGGCGAGAATGAATTTGTTTCCTTGAGAAATTGCGCAAACCAGTGCTCGAAGATCTGCTGGCGTCCCTGTTTCAGGCCCCGGACCCTGAGCCATCCGGGCTTGAAACTGTAGTCATAGACGCTTCCCTCGGCGATAGTGACCGAATCTTCCAAAACGTCGCCGGGGCGAATCTTGAATTTCTGATCCAGGGTCTTGAACGCCAATTCAGCAGTCCAGTATTGCCGGGCAGCCACTGTGCGTGGTTGCCGGTAGGTCGTTCGAAACTGCAGTTCGTTGCGCAGTTCCTGCCAGCCGACACCCACATCCAGGATGTCTCCCCGGTGTGACAGCAGATGCCGGCTCCACATCGCCTGTAACCTGATTCCTGTATCCGTGCCGTAGCCGAGACTTCCCTGGTACGTATTCCGCTTTCGTTCCGTCATGTTTACCACCAGGTTCACGCGCGGTGGCACTTCTTCGAGACGGCGTTCTTCCACCACCTCGACATTATCAAAGTAGCCGGTGCGCCAAAGGTCCAGGCGGAACTGTTCGAGCAGCCATTCATCATAGGCTTGCCCTTCACTGAATCTTGGCAGATTTTCCAAAACGAGCGGGTTGACGATGTCCTGGTTGAAAACTACCGTTCCCATCAGTGCCTGCATGCCGGTATCCAGTGTCAGTGAGAGACTGGCCCCGTTGTTGACCAGGTCGAGCCTGATTTCCTGCTCGCTGAACACGGCGTTCAGATAGCCGTGGGCACTCGAAAGCCCGAGGGCCACTTCTTTAAGTTCTTCCCATCGGACCTGGTTCAGAATCCTGCCGTCGGTTAGCGGCCAGTCAGCCTGCCACTCCAGCAGTCCGGGGTCCTCCCTGCCATCACCAATGAGTTTTACCGAATAATCGGAGATGATGATGGGCGGACCTTTATCGACGTTGAGGATGATCTGCCAACTTCGGTCGGCAACCTCAACCAACTCGCTGCGGACTTCGGCATGGTAGTAGCCAAAAGGCCGCAATGCGGCTTTTGCCTGCGGTTCAGCGTCGGCTGCAATGCGCTCAAGTCGTCTGCGCGACAGGCGTGAATTGCCGGAGATCCGGAACGACTGGATCCTTGCCTGGACATTCTCCAGCATGGCTCCGTCGACGCCGTTCACAACCAACTCCAGTTCATCGGCAGTTGCCGGCGCGGACAGCAGTATGCACGCCAGCCAGACGCCCAGCAGAATGCATAGCTTTCTCATTGACGAACCGAAGAATTCACCATTGCGTTATCGTGCACTATCAGCCGAAAATGTACACCCCCTCACTGAATATTTTGATCGGAGCGCATATGGTGGACTGTATTACTGCACTGGAGTACGAAGGCGGGGTCATCGCGATCGACAGCGGCATGGTGCGTCCCCAGATGGCAGCCTGTTATCTGCTGGAAACGGATTCGGCGGTCGCGGTCATCGAGGCAGGTAATAACGACAGCACCGGCAGAATCATCAAGGTGCTGGAGAGCAGGGGCCGGGATGTTTCGGAAGTCAGCCACGTGATCGTGACCCATGTTCACCTCGACCATGCCGGCGGGGCCGGAAAGCTGATGCGGGAATTACCTGATGCGAACCTGCTGGTCCATCCGCGAGGCGCCCGGCATTTGATTGATCCATCCCGTCTGGAAGCCAGTGCCCGGGCCGTATACGGAGATGAAAAATTTGACGAAATGTACGGTTCGCTGATTCCGGTGCCCGAGGATCGCGTAGTAGTTGTTGACGAGGGGGATTCCACCGAGGTTGGGAAAAGGCGGCTGGAATTTATCGATACGCCGGGTCATGCCCGTCACCATTTCTGTGTCTGGGATGAGCAAACACGCGGCTGGTTTTCAGGTGATACCTTCGGCATTTCATACCGTGAACTGGATACGGCGAAAGGGCCGTTTATCTTTCCCACTACCACGCCGATCCAGTTCGACCCGCCGGCATTGATTGCGTCCGTTAGGCGCATGATGGAATCCCGGCCCGAGAACATGTATCTGACGCACTTCGGACGCGTCCAGGACCTGCCCCGGCTGTCCCGGGACATGATCGAAAGCGTGGAATACCTGGCAGAACTCGGAGAGCGCCATGACGGTAGCGATGACCGTTCGGCGAATATCCAGTCAGAGCTGTCGGACTGGCTGATGTCGCGCGCACGGGTGCATGGCGTCGAGTGTTCCGACGATGATTTGCGTGAGGTTTTCGCTGGCGACGTGCTGCTCAATACCCAGGGTATCGAATTCTGGCTGGACCACGGACGCTGAATAATCAGCCACCCGCGATAACCACCTCCTGACCGGGCTGCAGCCGTTCAGCCCCGCGGGTGATTACGCGGTCGCCGCCACTGACGTCTCCGATCACTTCGACCAGGTTGCCCAGGCCAATGCCTGTGTCCACGCTGACTTTTTCGACCGTATTATCACTGGTTACCCTCAGCACGAACATTTCAGAACCTCTGAGCACCAGTGCATCCCTGGGTATGGCAACAAGCTTTCTCGGGTCGCTGTTGGGCAGGGCCACACGCACCGGGCTACCGACGACCCAGTCGGGATTGCTTGCGGCAATCCGGACTCCGAACATCCTCGACCGCTCATCACCCACCGGAATGACGCGTTTTACCGGGCTCAGCGTGGTCAGCTCCTGGTGTTCTACAGATACTTCAAGACCTTCGCGCAGATATTCAGAAACACTGAGCGGAGCCTGGGCGCGAATTTCGCGATTGCGGGTATCGACCAGGCGCGCTACCTGGGAGCCGCGGCCGACAAATTCACCAACCTGGACTCGCCGGTCCACGACGATTCCGGAAAATGGCGCCAATACCTGGGTCTGATCGATCCTGCGGCTGGTTTGAGCAGCCGTGATTTCTGCGCGGCGGATTTCCTGGATAATCATGTCCAGTTCAGCGCGTGCCTCGTCCAGCTGGTTTTCAGAGGCGATGTTGCTTAATGCCAGCTTTTTGAGACGCTCCAGGTTGTTCTTCAGATACCGCTCCCTGGCTGCAAGACTTTCCAGCATGGCCTGGTTATCCTGCAGTTCCAGCTTCAGGTCAGTCGCGTCAATCGTGGCGACAGGCTTGCCTTCTTCAATGGATTCCCCGACCTCTGCAACCCAGATGATGAGGCCGTCCGTTTCCGCACCGATGCGGGCATCATTGCGGCTGATGACGGTTCCGGAAACCCAAAGCGAAGCCGAAAAGGTATCCAGTTGAGCTTTGTCGACCGATACCGGGGCTGGCGGAGGAGATTGCGCCCAGGCCAATGAAGGCAGGGTCGCCAGGCTGGTGATAATCAGTGCATGTAGAAAATTTTTCATTGCTTGTACCTCGTTCAGGCCACGGGTTCGGGAAGAACATGTGGTGAATCTTCCCGAACCATGACCGTTTTGGATCGCGCACTGCCGAGCCGCAGCAGGCTGGGCAGCATCAACAGGGTGAAAAACAGGCTGCATGTCATTCCGCCGACGATGGTGGTTGCCAGACCGCGATAGATGACACTTCCTTCGCCAGGCATCAGGACCAGCGGCAACATGCCGAAAATGGTCGTAAACGTACTCATGAATATGGGGCGCATTCGGATGCTGAGTGCTTTCTCAACCGCGGCATCGCGGCTCATGCCTTCGCGCTCGGCCCTTCGGGTCTGGTCGACCAGCAGTATGGCGTTGTTTACCACCAGACCCAGCAGAATGATGAAGCCGATCATGGTCAGCAGGTCCATCGGCTGGAACGAAAAAAGGTTCAGTACCTGTAGCGAAATAATGCCGCCCACTCCGGCCAGCGGTATCGTCAACGTAACGATGGCGCTGTCCTTGATCGATCTGAACAGCCCAGCCATCAAAAGGAACAGGATTACCAGCGCCAGCAGGAAATTGCCCGTCATTGTTTCGATGGCGTCACTCAGGCTGTCTGCGCTGCCCCCGTATATGATGGTGCCGTCATCCGGTAACGCAGCTTTAAGCAAGGGTTCGACTTCGTCATTGATCTGTTTAACCGCGGTTTCCAGGGAAACATTCTCCGGCGGGCTGACGCTCAGTGTTACGGTGCGGCGCCCGTTGACCCGGCGTATCTGCCCCGGTCCCGTGGTGCGTTCAACGTGGACCAGTTCACCCAGCGGTACGACTTCACCCGCGGGTGTCATGACGGGGGTGGAAGACAGTTGCTCAGGCGTGTCCCAGCCTCCGGTTTTCATGATGATGTCCATCCTTGCTTCGCCGTTGAAATATTCGCCGAGCCACAGGCCGTTACCGAGTGTGCGAATCACGGATGCGATGGCGTTGCGGTTCCAGCCGACTTCTGAAATGCGCGAGTCATCGGGAAAGATCCTCAGTTCAGG
>Ga0316193_10000055_pt1 | contig 52045 bp, 49 predicted proteins | sample MerIslsedime2_MG_FD_207735 | JGI IMG/M metagenome (GOLD analysis project Ga0316193, IMG submission 207735) | Coastal sediment microbial communities from Maine, United States - Merrow Island sediment 2 | ecosystem: Environmental > Aquatic > Marine > Coastal > Sediment | place: USA: Maine... | reverse complement strand
GTGAATGCCCTGTCACAGTTGTTGGAGATAAGAATCAAGCGGGATGGACATGTCTGGCGACAGAAGTATCACATGGGCGTACCTGAGAGCGCATTAAAGATAACGGGTGATAGTGACGATACCGGAACAAAAATCTATTTCAAACCCAGCCATGACGTCTTTTCCGATGTTGTTTTTCATTATGACATCCTGGCCAAGCGGCTGAGAGAACTGAGCTTTCTCAATTCAGGCGTCCGTATTGAGCTCGCTGATGAACGCAGCGGCAAATCAGATGTGTTTGAGTATAAAGGGGGTATTAAGTCGTTCGTCGAGCATTTGGGGAAAAACAAAAACCCATTGCATACAACGGTTATGTACGTATCGGATGAGGCCAATGACATCACCGTCGAGGTTGCCATGCAATGGACCGATGCTTACCAGGAAACGGTTTTCTGCTTCACTAATAACATTCCGCAAAAGGACGGTGGAGCGCACCTGGCTGGATTCAGGGCCGCCTTGACCCGCACCATCAATCATTACATAGAAGACTCTGGCATTGCCAAAAAAGACAAGGTCTCCACGACAGGCGATGATGCCCGGGAGGGTTTGATCGCCGTTTTGTCAGTCAAGGTACCGGATCCGAAGTTTTCATCTCAGACCAAGGACAAACTGGTTTCATCAGAAGTCAAACCGGTCGTCGAGTCACTGGTAAGCTCAAATCTGCGGGATTTCCTGCTGGAGAATCCTGGTGAGGCGAAAACAATTACCGCCAAGGTCGTTGACGCGGCCAGGGCCCGAGAGGCTGCCCGGAAAGCACGAGAAATGACACGCCGAAAGGGTGTGTTGGATATTGCTGGTCTTCCCGGTAAGTTAGCGGATTGTCAGGAAAAAGATCCTGCTTTATCTGAAATATTTCTGGTAGAGGGCGATTCAGCAGGCGGCTCAGCCAAACAAGGTCGAAATCGTAAGTACCAGGCAATTTTGCCGCTGAAAGGCAAAATTCTGAACGTTGAGAAGGCTCGTTTTGACAAGATGTTGCAATCGGCCGAAGTTGGAACGTTGATCACAGCGCTCGGGTGTGGAATAGGGCGGGATGAGTTCGATCCGGATAAGTTGAGGTATCACCGAATTATCATCATGACTGACGCAGACGTGGATGGATCGCACATTCGCACTTTGCTGTTAACTTTTTTCTATCGCCAAATGCACGAGCTGATAGAACGTGGCCACATCTACATTGGACAACCACCGCTGTACAAGATCAAGCAGGGTAAGCAGGAACATTATTTAAAGGACGACAACGAGCTAAACGATTACCTGATGGCCAGAGCGCTAGACGACGCTAGCCTGGTTTTCGATCCCGAGGCGCCCCCATTGCAAGGCGAGCCTCTGGAGCGGCTCATGCGAGATTACCTCGCTGTGCGCTTGACCAATGAACGTCTTTCCCGAAGGTATGATCCTTTGTTTTTGGAACAACTTATTGATAATAAAGCATATTCACATGATTGGGATAGGGAACAGAAGGTGGAATGGTGTCATAACGTCGAAACCAGGTTATGTGCAAAAAGCCCTCCCAGTGTTCGATATGGCGTGAAGGTGACGCAGGGCGAAGAGGGCGATGTTCTGACGTTCAGCAAAATGACTCACGGTGTCACCGAAGAAAAAATCATTAAACCTCACTTCTTTAACGGTGCTGAGTACCGGTTAATCGGTAAACTTGCAGACACGCTTCATGGGTTGGTTCAAGAAGGCGCCAAGGTCTTGCGAGGAAAATCCAGCCAGGAAATTAAAACGTTCAAGGAAGCTTATGAATGGCTGATGGATGAGAGTCGTAAGGGTCGCAGCATCCAGCGCTTCAAAGGCCTGGGTGAAATGAACCCCGAGCAACTGTGGGACACCACGGTGAACCCGGAGACGCGCAGGCTGCTGCAGGTCACCATCGAGGACGCTGTCGCTGCCGATCAGATTTTCACGACATTGATGGGTGACGAAGTAGAGCCGAGGCGCGAATTCATTGAAAAAAATGCACTCGATGTAACCAACCTGGACGTGTGAAACTCTAAGCCAAAACTGACAGGTCCGCGATTCGGTCAAACAGGGCTTTCAGGTGCGAGAGCAAAGACAGCCGGTTCAGTCTCAGCGCGTCGTTTTTGTCCATCACCATAACCGAGTCAAAAAAAGCATCAACGGGTTGTTTCAAACTGGCTAATTGTTTCAAGCTTGTGGCGTATTCGCCCTTTTCCAGCAAGGGCAACACAATTTCGTCCAGCCGGTTAATTTCCTCGAAAAGATACCTTTCTTCGTCGAAAGTGAATAGATTTGAGTCTATAGTTCCTGAAACCACATCATCTGTTTTTCGTAATATGTTTCCGATTCGCTTGTTTGCAGCCGCCAGGCTGGCGGCTTCTTCCTGTCCCATAAACTCGGACAGGGCGTTCAGACGACGGTCAAGATCAGGCAGGGTATCCCAGCCGGAGGCCAGTGCTGCAGAAATCAATTCGGCTCCGTGCCCCAGGTCACGATAATAAGCTCGCGAGCGATCAACGATAAAGCCGCGGACATCAAGCAGCAAGTCTGGCTTAATTTCCAATTGAGCCGACATTTCAATAGCCGCCAGTGCAAGCAACCGGTCCAGTGGAATCTCGAACCCAGCTTCAATCAGGATCCGAACCAATCCAAGTGCTGACCTTCTCAGGGCGAAAGGGTCCTTATTGCCACTTGGCCGCAAACCTGCTCCAAAAATACCGACCAGGGTATCAATACGATCCGCCAGGCTAACGACTTTGCCAGTCAGTGACGCCGGAATGCCGTCTCCGGCAAACCTGGGCGAATAGTGTTCCCCGATAGCATGAGCAACATCGTCTGTTTCGCCCGAAATCGAGGCGTAATACCGTCCCATGGTGCCCTGGAGTTCAGGAAATTCTCCCACCATCAAAGTCATGAGATCGCATTTTGCAAGTAGCGCAGCCCGAGAAGCAGGACCAGCCTCCATCTCGATAAAATCTGCTATATTCTTCGAAATGTTGGCCATACGTTTCGACTTGTCGCCAACAGAACCTATTTCCTTCTGAAAAACAACGCGATCCAGAAGCGGTATCAGGCTTTCCAGGGGTTGCTTTTTATCCTGTTCGAGGAAAAAACGGGCATCGGCCAGACGTGGCCTGATGACGCGCTCATATCCGGCCCTGACGGATTCAGTTCGTATGCTTTCAATGTTGGATATGGCAATGAACCGATTGGTAACCTGTCCCGGTTTTTCACGATCCATGACGGGAAAAAACTTCTGGTGGTCCTGCATGCTGGCTATCAGCGCCTCATGGGGAACTTCCAGAAATTCCTCCTCAAAAGAACAGCTGACTACAACCGGCCATTCCACAAGGTTATTCACCTCGTTGAGCAGGTTGGCGTCAATATGAACGCATGCATCCGCCGCTAGCAGGTTATCACGGATGCGCGATTTTCTTTGCTCCGGGTCAGCGATCACGAAGGCGTCCTGTAATACCTGGCGATAGGAACCGCTGTCAGGCACGGTGTGTGGTCCGGGAGCATGAACCCGATGACCCCAGGTCAGCCGACCCGCATCCTGTCCCAACAGTCGCCCTTCAAGCCGCTGGTCACCATGAAGAACGATCAGCCAGTGTACCGGGCGTACGAAACTGAAATCATGATCAGCCCAGCGCATTGGCCTGGGAACCGGTAATTGCTTGATGGCCTGTTCCAGAATGGGGTAAATAAGCTCTGAAAGTGATTTTCCGGGCTGTTGGATTCGGGCAAACAGCCACTGTCCCTTTTCGTTTTCTACGGTCTCCAGTTCGGTAACGTCTTTACCAACGGAACGGGCAAAGCCGATGGCTGCGCCGGTGGGCTTCCCGTCACTGTCAAAAGCGGCCTGGAGCGCAGGGCCGCGACGTTCCTGGTCGAGATCCGGTTGAGATGATGCGACATTCGCAAGAATCAACGCCAGGCGGCGGGGCGTTGAAAACGAAAGGCTGTTCTGAGAATCAAACAGGATATTATTCTTCTCCAGCCCCTCCTGGACCGCGTTGAAAAATGCGACCCTGATCTTATCCAGGGCCTTTGGCGGCAACTCTTCACAGCCCAACTCAATCAACAAGTCTGCCGTTGTATCCCGGTCATGGGTTGTTTCAGTCATTATCCACTCCCCCACCTTGATGGCTGTTGAGCGCAGGAAACCCCAGGGCCTCGCGGCTTGCATAATAGGTTTCCGCCACTCTTCTGGCCAGGTCCCTGACCCTCAGGATATAGCGCTGTCGCTCCGTAACAGATATTGCCCGGCGAGCGTCCAGAAGGTTGAATGTGTGAGACGCTTTCAGAACCTGCTCGTATGCCGGCAGGGGAAGCCCCAGGTCGACCAGTTTCTGCGCCTCACCCTCACAGGTATCGAACCAGCCAAACAGCGCGTCGATATTGGCGTGTTCGAAATTGTACTGGGATTGCTCGACTTCGTTCTGATGAAACACCTCGCCATAGGTGACCGGTTGACCACCAATATCTGTCCAGACGAGATCGTAAACGCTATCAACTCCCTGCAGGTACATGGCCAGCCGTTCCGCACCATAGGTGATTTCACCCATGACTGGCCTGCATTCCAGGCCACCCGCTTGCTGAAAGTAAGTAAACTGCGTGACTTCCATGCCGTTAAGCCAGACCTCCCACCCCAGACCCCAGGCACCCAGGGTAGGGGATTCCCAGTTGTCTTCCACAAACCGGATATCATGGACCGCAGGATCAATGCCGACTGCCTTAAGCGAACCCAGGTACAGCTCCTGGAAATCTTCCGGCGACGGTTTCATCACAACCTGGTACTGGTAGTAGTGTTGCAGGCGATTTGGGTTCTCGCCGTAACGGCCATCAGTGGGGCGGCGGCTCGGTTGTACATAAGCTGCCCGCCAGGGCTCCGGACCGATGGAGCGCAAAAATGTGGCCGGGTGAAAAGTACCGGCGCCCACTTCCAGGTCCAGTGGCTGGACCAGTACGCAACCCTGTTGAGACCAGTAGGCCTCAAGGGCCTGGATGAATTCCTGAAATGTCATTATGAATAATAGCCTGGGTTCGTCGAGCAGCATTCAAACCGCTTAGTATAGTCCCAGACAGCCTTTGACAGAAGGCGTTAATGGATCATGAGGTCATCAGGCGGAATCGGCGTTTTCCACAATGAATACCACGCCGTCGACCCCGGCAACCTTTACCCGGGTGCCGGCCGGAAGGTCAGGACCTTTGACACGCCAACTGGAATCGTCCACCGCTACCTTGCCGACACCGTTTACGATCGGATGATCAAGGGTAAAAACTCGCCCGGCATACTGCTGGCCTCTTTGATTGAGAAGGGGTTGATCAGATGTCGGTGGATGAACCTCGCGATACTTCCTCCAGGCGACAACAGCCACTAACGACAACAAGCCAAACAACACGAGTTGGGCCTCAACCGGGATATTCGGAAAGACCAGCAAAAGAAAACCCACGGCAGCAGCGGAAAAACTCAGCCACAGGAAAAAATAAATGGGTGACGTCAGTTCGAGGATCAACAACATGCCCGCCAGTATCCACCAGTGCCAGAAAACGATGTGACTCAGCCAGCCCATTTAACGATCCCCGTCCCGGTCATTTGGAATCGTTCCAGTGTATATTCATAACCCGGGTGCACAATAATGACCGCAGTGCGAACCACGGTGACGCCTAAAGCAGCGGCAATGACTGCCCAGATGAGTACGCTGTCAAACATGTTTGCCTCCCCGATCAGCGACTGACTATCCTGAACCCCTTGAGCGAGATTGCGGTTGCAGGAACGATTCCCCATCTAAACCATAGCAAACCGACCCGTCAAGGTAATGCGCCAGAAGTCACGGCGTGCGAAAATTATTTTTTTGAGCGCCTGCGGCGGAGAGGGAATATGCATCGAAAAGACACGATTTATGAATCGGAGATGCCCGGCCCGGGTGATTTCGTGTTCGATGACCGTGTGGTCAGCGTTTTTCCCGACATGATCAACCGCTCTGTACCCGGCTACGGTCTGATCGTGCCAATGATCGGCTTGTTGGCACGGCGCTACGCCCTGGCAAATTCAAGGCTCTATGACCTCGGTTGCTCTCTTGGCGCGGTGTCCCTGGCCATGCAGGCGGCTGTTCATCAGCCGGGCGTTGAAATTTTGGCTGTCGACAGTTCTGCCGAAATGATCCGGCAATTGAAGGCGAACCTGGCAGGAGGAAAAGGCCGGGGGGAGGTTAACATCCTTACCCGGCAATGCGACATCCTTGAAATACCGATTGAAAATGCGTCCGTTGTGGTTCTGAATTTCACCCTCCAGTTCCTGGAGCATCAACGACGTCAGGAGCTCTTGAACAAGATCGCCAAAGGTCTGAATCCCGGCGGAATTCTCGTGTTGTCTGAAAAAATCTGCTTTGAGACCGACCGTGAACAGCAGCTGCAAACCCTGTGGCATCATGACTTCAAGAAAGCACAGGGCTATTCGGATCTTGAAATCGCCCGAAAAAGAGACGCGCTGGAGAACATACTCAAGCCGGAAAGCATGCAACAGCATCGTGTTCGGCTGAAGACAGCCGGATTTGATCACGTCAATCAGTGGTTCCAGGGTTTCAATTTTGTTTCCATGGTGGCTTTCAGGGGTCGCGGTGCGGATATATAACGCCCTTGCTAACCGCTGGCCAACGAGCGCCTGGCTGAAAGAGGTCTGCGCGAGCGCAGACCAGAGACTGCGAGACCACCCGCACGGTGACCTGGCCAGGTGGCGTGCAGTTCTCAAGGATTTACCTGAAGGTGCGCCCAGAGCGGTGCTGGATCACGCAGCCCCGCAGCTTGGCGAAAAGTGTGCCCGGCCTGATCAGTTGAAGCAGCAATTGCTGGGCCTTCACCCCTGGCGAAAGGGGCCTTTGCAACTGGGCGGTGTGCTTGTTAATACGGAATGGCGATCCGACTGGAAGTGGGACAGGGTGGCGCCGCACATTGACCTGGAAGGCCACCGGGTGCTGGATATTGGTTCTGGCAACGGTTATTTCGGATTACGCATGCTGGGCGCGGGTGCAGATCTGGTTGTTGGAATTGATCCGACGCTGTTGTTTGTCATGCAATACCTCGCGTGTAGTCATTTTTCGGGTGACATCGGAAATTATGTTCTTCCGCTGGGAGTTGAAGAGCTGCCGGACGGACCTGCAAACCTGGACACGGTGTTCTCGATGGGCGTTTTATACCACCGCAAAGAACCCGCCGGTCACCTGCGTCGAATCCGATCCCTTCTAAAAGACGGCGGCACCATGGTTTTGGAAACCCTGGTGCTGCCGAAGGGCAGGGAGGAGGACCTGCTGACCCCCGAGAACCGCTATGCCCGCATGCGAAATGTCTGGGCCATACCCGGTACAGATCGCCTGTTGCGGTGGGTTGAGGAGGCCGGGTTTGCTGATGCCAGGGTGGTGGATGTCACGAAGACGACTACTCGCGAGCAACGATCAACAGCCTGGATGATTTTCGAATCGCTCGAACAGGCGCTGGATCCTGCAGATGCGGCGAAGACAATAGAAGGTTTGCCGGCGCCTGTTCGAGCGATGGTCATAGCCAGTCGTTAGCCGTCAGATTCGAACTGTGAACAATCCGGGCGGTTTTTACCCTTTCTATGCGCCCGCTCCGCGGCCTTTGTCCTGCGTTCTTCTTTCAATAGCATAAATTGCTCGGCCTGCTCAGATGTGAGAATGGCGAGGACATCGTCTTCCGCAGCCTCTTGCTGGGCGCAGATCTCGGGCCCCATTATCACCATGGTCTGTTCGTGCAGTGCGTTTCTTTCAGCGGCGTGCTGTTGCAGAACGACCAGGAGATCGATGGCCTGCTGGTTAGAGAGATCAAGTGTTTCGCTCATCCGCGCCAGCACGTCCTCGACGCTTGGCGGACCCTGTTTCCAGTCACGCCCGCCGTCACCTTTTTCTGCGACAGCGGAGCCGGAGGCCATCAGGCCCAGTACGGTCAAGACAAGGGCGGTATTCTTAAAGAAGGATTTCATCATTTTCTCCTTGATGGTTTGCTTTGAAGCAAATCGTTAACGCTTCGGGGTTGTACTGTTTTCAGTGCAAATTGTGACGTCCAATCTGGAAGAGAATGTGGAGAAAAAAAGAAGTTTTCCTCAATCACTTGAACGCCTGGCGGGTTGCGGTGCAGGATGATCTCAATGAAGACTTTTTTCTCAAGAATCCTGGTTGCGCAGGTTATTGCGGTCGTTCTCGCGTTGCTGATAGTCACCGTGATCACACGGATCAGCCTCGACCGGGGATTTCGTGTGTTTTTGAAAGCCCAGGAGACCACCGTTCTGGAGACGGTCGCACCCGTGCTGGCCGATGTGTATGAAACACAGGGCAACTGGAGCACTCTTCTGGATCAGCCTGAAAACTGGCAACGGGTCTGGCGCAGCACCCGGGGACCGCAGGAAAATCGTTCTGGCCGCGGGCCACGGCCGCATCCACCCGGAAACAATCGCCCTCCGCCCCCGGGGCAGGGCGTATCAACCGATCTACAGGCACTTCGCTGGATGCGGCCTTCAGATCGCGGCATGCTTCGGGAGCGGCTGTTTCTTCTGGATGGCCAGTTCCAGAGAGTGGCTGGCGCAACGCCAGAAACGGTCGAAGAGCTGGACCTGCAGGCGATCAATTTGGGGGGAAAAGCCGTGGGCTGGATAGGGTTTTCGCCTGCAGGCCGGGCATTTCCACCGGAGGCTGAAAGGTTCTTTCGTGGCCAGGTGAGGATTACAGTTATCGCGCTTGCCATCGCACTGGTGGTGGCCACAGCGCTGGCATTGCTGCTGGCGCGGAACTTGAGTCGCCCGGTCAAAGCGCTGGATAACACGGTCAGGCGGCTCAGCGAGGGCGAGTACGATGCCCGGGCTGAACTCTATTCACTTGATGAGACAGGCCGCCTGGCGGAGCATATTAACCTGCTGGCCGCATCACTCGAGAAGAACCGCACCGCCCGGCGTCGATGGATGGCTGATATTGCGCACGAATTGCGCACGCCCGTTGCCATTCTGAAAGGGGAGATCGAGGCACTGTCCGACGGCGTGAGGGCGGCTGATGACCGTATGACCGCGTCACTGCAGGAAGAAATCGAGCAGCTGTCCGTTTTGATTGATGATTTACAAACGCTGGCCCTGTCCGATGCGGGCGCGTTAAACATCCACAAGGAGAAGATCCGCCTGGATACGCTGATTCAGCAGTGCACAGAGGCTTATCGGGATCGAATGGCACGCCGGCGAATTGATCTGCATGTGAGTGTTCAGGCGCTCGAAGCTACGATCGACCCCCAGCGGACACGACAGCTGTTGGCTAATTTACTGGAAAATTCCTGCCGGTATGTCGATGAAGGGGGTACCGTAACCCTGGACCTTAAAGAAACGGATGATGGATGCGAGTTACTGATAGAGGATTCAGGCCCCGGCTTGAGCAAATCGCAGTTAAGCCGGTTGTTTGAGCGTTTCTATCGCGCAGAGGAAAGCAGAACGAGGTCCGGTGGTGGAGCGGGTCTCGGTCTGTCCATTTGCAGGAACATCGTTGAAGCGCACGGTGGCCGCATTTTTGCTGAGCAGGCTGCGGCAGGCGGGCTGAGAATACGGATTGAATTACCTGTTTGAGAATCGTGTATGAATGCCAGTGAAAAAAAGATCCTGATTGTTGAGGATGAGCCAAAGATCGCCTCACTGCTGGAGGATTACCTGCAGGCGCAGGGTTCATTCAGTACGCGAGTTATTCACCGTGGTGACCAGGCCATGGCGGAGTTTCAGGCCTACACGCCGGATCTTGTCCTGCTGGATTTGATGCTGCCGGGACTGGACGGAATGGAGGTCTGCAAAAAATTGCGGGCAGTCAGTGAAGTCCCGATCATAATGGTGACAGCGCGGGTCGAAGAAATTGACCGGTTGCTTGGCCTGGAACTGGGTGCTGATGACTACATCTGTAAACCCTTCTCTCCCAGAGAAGTCGTTGCCCGGGTGAAAGCGGTGTTAAGGCGCAGTCAGCCGGGAAGCGAGGGGGGACTCAGTCGCGCTCTGGAGATCGATGATGAAAAATTCAGCGCCAGGTTGAATGGCCAGGACCTGCAACTCACAGCGGTTGAATTTTCATTACTGAAGACACTCTCAGGCCAGGCCGGGCGAGTGTTTTCCCGAGACCAGTTAATGAATGGCATGTATAGCGATTACCGGGTGGTCAGTGATCGCGCGGTAGACACACACGTGAAGAATCTCCGGAAAAAACTATCGACGGTTTCCGGGTCGGACGACATGATCAAGTCCATTTATGGCCTGGGTTATCGGTTTGAGGGCTGATTACCTTCAGGATTCGCAGACAATGACTCTATAAGAAGGCCAGGACCATGTTTCATACTGTGTCCATCATGCGAATCCATCATCAAATCCTATTGTTGCTTTATCTGCTGTGTTCCTGCAGCACTGTTGTGCTGGGAGACAGTTTTCGCTGCGGCCGTCAGCTTGTAAGCACAGGAGATTCCAGCGGCGAACTTCTCCGTGTCTGTGGTGAGCCGTATCATAAAGACAAGGGCCGGTCCCGGCTTGATGTGGACGGAATCAACAGGGATGTGAGCGTGGAACGGTGGCATTACAAACGGAGCAGCAGAAGCCTGGAGCATATCATTATCCTTTATAAGGGGACCGTCCATGATGTGATCGTAGGCAACCGTTGATAGGAATAATAATTCTAGTTAAAATTAGTTTTCAGTCCTGGGATCAAACCATTCAAGAGAAATATTCGACAGAACTTCCTTCCATGGAAATTCCGGACCGGGATCCAGTTTTCGGAATACACGGGTTTCGGGCTGGTCCGAAGCGGCCACTGTTGCAGTATCCAGAAAGGCGTGTCCACTGATTTTCTTTAAGCAGCTAACTTCCTCTGAAAGCCTTCCTAACAAGGCGATTAACGATTCGATCTGTGTTCTTGGATAAGCCTCTTTCATTACCTGGTGGCGGGAATCAAACCAATGCGGAAACCGTCCGGTATTCACAAGCTCAATACCAATGCTGCTTTCGTTGTAGTTCCGGACGTGGTGTGCGACGCGGTCCATTGGTACCCACTGCTGAACATCACCATTTCGTTCTATATAGAAGTGCCCTGAATTACCCGTCCCGGACTCCTGATAGTGAATGCGCTCTCCATATTCCCGGGCAGTGACGAGATCCGGCAGTTCGGTGCAGTGAATAACGACAAGGTCAATGGAATCGATGGGCCTTGAGCCCAGGAGGTGTGCGTAGGGTAGCAAATGGCTTGTGACGGGTTCTTCTGAAGGCAAGGCGGGCGCTCAGGGTTGGGTGTCAGGGCAGGGGCCGGCTGTATCGCCATGGTTGAGATGAACGAAGCTGTCAGCGTTTGAGACGGTCAGCGTTTTCTTAGCATCGTGACAGACCATGACCTGGCCTGAGCGCCGGTCCTGGATGGAGTCCGTTTTGCAGGCTGCCAGTGCCAAAAAGAACAGCAGAAGAAGAATTCTGACGGTCACCTGGATCAGCCTTCCTGTAAGAGCGTTCTCAGGTCAATGATCGCCGCATTGGCCCTGGCAATATAATTGGCCATCACCAGCGAGTGATTCGCAAACAGCCCGAACTGGCTGCCATTCAGAACCATCGGGCTGTGCAGGGGCATCTGGGTTGACTCGAGCTCCCGGATAATCTGCCTGAAACTGACCGTCGCATTCTTATTGCTGAGAACATCTTCAAAATCGACTTCCATGGCATGCAGAAAGTTAACCAGCGCCCAGGCGCTACCCCGGGATTCATAGAAAATATCGTCAACCTGTGTCCAGGGCGTTTTTACCAGCACGATGTCAGGTGAATCTGTTGATTGGCGGGCATCTGCATCGCCGGCCAGGTCGGTATTCAGGCGCGCCTGGCCAACGCTGGCGGATAAACGCTGAGACAGGGAGCCAAGACGCTTCTCTACGATCGACAGCCAGTCCACCAGGTTGTCAGCCCGGGCATAAAACTGGGCGCCAGGCGAGCTTGGCGAAGAAAGGCGCGTCAGGTATTTTTCCAGGGCCACATTGGCTTTGCGGTATCTCCCTTCCGTATCCGGCGGAAACCAGCGCCCATTGTCGTAATGAAAAAGCGGGTCGGCCTCGGAAAGATCAATATCTTCGGTTGACTGGGTCTGCGAGCGGCTGAAATCGTTTCGCATGGCCCTGGCCAGGTCCCGAACCTGGGTGAGTACCCCGAATTCCCAGTTGGGAACGTTATCAAGGAATACCCAGGGGGGCAGGATGTCGTTCGACATGTAGCCCCCGCGCTTGTTCAGCATCACATCGACCGTCTCGATCAGTGTTGCGGTCGTCGTATAACCGGTCACTATCTTGTGATGATGTTCCTGGGCATGCAGGGTTGCGACAGCCATCGGGTTGACCGCAGGGGGTTCATGATTCAGGAAAAACATCATGACTAGGCACAGCAGTACCAGGAATGCCGGTATGCTGATCCACATCGCGCGCGCGCGCAGGCTAATCTGTTTGATCATGTGTCAAACATACCAGAAAAGCAGGGGCGATCGCTGTGCCTTTAGTCAGGAATTGCCGGGTAGTGGTAACAGAGAGTCGTAAATAATGGCCTGCAGGCTGGATAACTCCTCTGTATTGGGACCGATAATGGCGGCAGAGCCACTTTGTAATTCGACAAGAACGGCCTCGACATCGTCAAATGCCAGAATTTCGCGATCATTGACCTTGGTATCCGGCATGTAAAAAACCGTGACCGGGCCAGTTTTGGTATTCAGAATCATATGGATGCCCTTACCATCTGGCGTCGGGCAGTATTTGATGACGCCTACGATATCCGCGAGGGCGGGACTGGCCTGGATATCCAGTTCAGCCAGAAGTTTCTGAACGTCTTCCGCCGAACTTCCATCCGCGCGCGTTAAAAGAGAAATGCCGTCGTGCCTGTAGTGGTCAACCAGGTAGTCTTCCACAGACGTCCATCCCGGATTCATTTTCCAGACGATGCCGGCGGCGCCCACGGCTACGAACAGACTGGCCGCAAGGGCAAATTTAATCAGGCGCCGGCTGCCGGACCGGGCGGGAGCCTGTTCGCTGATCTGCACCAGGTTTTCAACCAGCCCGCCAGGTTCCGGCAGGGCCATCGCGCGCTCCAGCTTTTCCTCGAAAATCGCCGCCTCCCGGGCCTCCTGTTCGAATTCAGGAGAGGAATGGCAGATACGACGGAACTCCGGATCGCTGTTACGTGGTTCTGCTCCCAATAATCGCTTGAACTCAGAAAAGTTCATGGACATTGCCAGTTACTCCATCTTTACGCAGTTGTGCCTTCAGTTGTTCGCGTGCTCTGAACAGCTGCGTCATCACAGCGCTTTTACTGATATCCAGTTCGTCGGATATTTCCTTGCAGCTGTAACCGAGCACCACCTGCAGCAGCAGGGGTTCGCGGTACTTGGGCGCCAATGTCATGATGCTTTGGCGCAACTGCCTCATTTCGGTCTGCTCTTCCGGTTCCAATTCACTGTCTTCCGGAACAACCACCGTATCCACATCTGTGAACTTGGGCACTTTGCGTTCAAACGTGCGGGCATATTCACGACGTAGTATCGTAATCAACCAACTTTTCACGGCCTTGGAGTCTTTCAGTTTGTCCAGGGCTTTCCACGCTCGCAGGAACGTCTCCTGGACCAAATCCTTGGCCAGTGCGTCATTGCCACAAATCCACATGGCGTACCGGTACAGATCGGCGCCATACGTTTGAGCCAGCTGAGTAAATTTCGCCTGACGGCCGGCTTCAGTATTCATGACCGGAATTGTCGGATTGATATTGCAAATTTTTACCGTTTAATTACACGTATTTCATGGGAGGGCTTGCACCTTAACGTGCTCCCGCTGAATGACGCAACCATTTGGGCGTGACTAATGGCACTTAATTCCTGCGTCATGAATGCGCACTCTTTCGCTTGATGCTTTGTTTATGAAGGCTTAGGCTTGCGTGTTGTAATCGAATAATCCAAGGCTGGGAGCCTGAAAATGAATATGAATTTTGACCAAGCACGCTTCAACATGGTGGAGCAGCAAATTAGACCCTGGGAAGTGCTGGACAGCAAGGTCCTCGCGTTGCTGGAATCCATCCATCGTGAAGACTTTGTTCCGGTCCGTTACCGCAAGCTTGCGTTTGCCGATATTGCAGTGCCATTGGCATGTGATCAGGTCATGATGCGGCCGAAAATTGAAGCACGCTTGTTACAGGCGCTGGATTTGAAAGAGGACGAAAGTGTGTTGGAGATTGGGACCGGCAGTGGCTTCATGACGGCTTGCCTGTCCAGGCTCGCGAAATGCGTGGTCAGCGTTGAATATTTTGAGGAATTGCACAGCGAGGCATCTGCAAGGCTTCGGGACCAGGGAATTAACAATGTCGAGCTGTTTGTGGGTGATGCGATGTCGGGATGGCAACCGGAACAGGCACATGACGTCGTGGTCGTAACGGGTTCTGTGCCATTGGTGCCGGAGCAATTCAAGGGCTGGGTCAACCCCGGCGGTCGAATGTTTGTCGTTACCGGTGACTCGCCGGCCATGGATGCACGTCTTTTAACCCGTCTGGATGTTACTGAATGGAAGGACGAAAGTTTGCTGGAAACAGACTTACCGCGGTTGGTAAACGCAGAATTGCCGCCGAAATTTGAATTCTGAATTCGATGGAGTCAACGTATGACGAATAAATTAAAGCTGCTGTGTCTGCTTGGCGCAGCGTCGATGTTTTCAGCGCCAGCAGGGGCCGTGGATCTTGTGGGTGTCCATGATCTGGCCATTGACAGCGACCCACGGTTACGGGCAGCCGAATATCGCCGTGAAGCCACCGGGGAACAGAAATACATAGCCCGCGCCAATTTGCTTCCCCAGTTGGGTGCCAGTGGCTCCTGGAATTGGGGAAACAGCTCAACCGACATCCCCGAGCTTGATATCGACGATACGGATATCGACAATCGGAATTATGGCATCGATCTTCGTCAGAGCCTGTATCGCCAGGCCAATTACGAGGGGCTGGACATCGCCCGTGGCCAGATCTCGCAGGCTGATGCCCTTTATGCTCTCGCTTACCAGGATTTCCTGTTACGGGTTTCGGAGAGTTATTTCCTGGTGCTTACCTTCATGGATGGCGTCACTTTCGCAGAAGCTGAGGAAAAAGCCTTTCAGCGCCAGTTTGAGCAGGCGGAACAGCGATTTGAAGTGGGCCTGACGGCCGTCACCGATGTTCATGAAGCCCGCGCCAGTTACGATAATGCGCGAGCCCGGGCCATTGTTGCGCGCAATAATCTGGCAGATGCAAAGGAGGCCCTGAGGGAGCTGACAGGAGAGTATTTCGAAGAATACGATGCGCTCCAGGAAGTACTGCCTCTGGTGGAACCGGATCCCATCAATGCAAACGAATGGGTAGACATGGCTTTGCAGACCAACCCGGCCGTCCTGTCCAGCCGGGCGGCGGTGGATGTTGCAGACGCCACGATGCGGTTGGAGCGGGCAGGATACTTCCCCACGCTCGACCTGACAGCGACGTATGATCAGTTCAAAAACAACAAGTACCAATACAATGATTTCATTTCAGGTGGACAGCTGAACTCTACCCTCCAGGTGGATGATTGGCGAGTGGGTGTGTTTTTGGACATCCCCATCTACCAGGGTGGTCGTGTCAGCGCCCGAACCCGCCAGGCGCGCAAGTTGCTTGATGCCACGGGCCAGGACCTGGACGATATCCAGCGTGGGGTCATCCGGCAAACCCAGGACTCATACCGTGCGGTGCTTGCTGGCATTCAGGAAGTGCAGGCATTCCGGCAGGCCAGCATTTCGGCGGAAAGCGCGCTGGAAGCGACCCAGGCAGGCTTCGAGGTGGGTACGCGTACCATTGTGGATGTGCTGATTGCGGAGCAGAGGAAATACCAGGCGCAGCGGGATAATTCCGTGGCGCGGCATGCTTACATCATTAATCATTTGCGGCTTAAGGCAGTCGCTGGACTGCTTTCCTCAGAAGACCTTCGAGTCGTCAACCAGTTGCTTCAGTAAGAACGTTTTCGATCACGACCAGGGTGCGCGCAAGTGCACCCTGGCCACTTTTCACGAGTTCAATCCCCGCCCGGCCCATTTGGTCACGAAGCTCCGGATCGCTGAACAGGCGCCTCGCCGCCTGCTCCAGTTCAGTGGCGTCGTTAACCTGCAGCGCGGCGTCCTGATCAATCAACAGCCCGGTTATTTCTTTGAAATTGAACGTGTGTGGACCTACGATTACCGGCTTGCCAAGAGCAGCCGGTTCCAGGACATTTTGTCCACCGATTTTATCGATGCTACCCCCAACGAAGGCCACGTCGCAGGCAGCATAGAACAGCAGCAATTCACCCATCGAATCGATGATGAAACACTCGGTGGTCCTGGGGCAGCTGATACCCTCGCTGCGCATCGAAACCTGCAATCCTGCGGCGCGGGCCAGCTGTGAAGCCCGGGCGAAACGTTCCGGGTGTCGGGGCACAAGCACCAGCAGCGCAGCCGGAAAATCGTTGCGTAACGCTTTGAAGGCTTTAAGCACGGCGACTTCATCGCCTTCGTGGGTGCTGCCGGCCAACAACACCGTGCGCTCAGTTCCCCATGCCAGCCGGATGGGTTCGGCCTGTTCCAGCAAGCTGGGGGGGAGGGTGACATCAAATTTGAGGTTGCCCGTGATGGTGATAGCGCCTAAGTTCGCGCCGATCTCCACCAACCGGTCTGCATCAAGCTGGCTTTGAGCCGCAATTCTCGAAACGGACCGCAAGGCAGGGCCTACGAATTGGGTGAGGCGCCGGTATGCGCCGATGGAGCTCTCGGAGATACGGGCGTTGGCGATGACGATGGGAACAGACCTGCTGGCTGCTTCGTAATAGAGGTTGGGCCAGATCTCCGTTTCCATGATGATCAAAAGCGTGGGCCGGGTCCGGTCAAAAAATCGGCGGACAGCGCCCGGTAAATCCAGGGGAGCATACACATGAAATACGGAATCGGGGAACAGGGTTTTTACCCGGTCAGACCCTGTCGGAGAGAGCGTCGTTATCGTCAGTGGTAACTCCGGGAAGCGCTTTTGCAGTTCCCTGATCAGGGTGCTTGCCGCATTTACTTCACCCATGGAAGCGGCATGCACTACGATTCCGCCATTGTCTGGCTGGGCATCGAAAAAGGCGAAGCGTTCGGGCCAGCGCTTGAGGTAATCACGATTGCGCAATCCACGAAAAGCGAGATGCAGCAGCGCCAGGGGCGTTAACAAGTAAATGAAAAGGGAATAAAGCTTGCGCATCTGGGACTCGAGTATATCATCGGGTTTTCAGTATTCACTGGAGCCAGCCAACATGAAAAACGTCATCCGGGTTTTTTTCCTGTTGACGATCGCCGTCATCACGGTCGCAGTGCTCAGATCGTTGATTTGAGGTTTAACGGTCATGACGGAGCGATGCGCTCCACAGTCCCATAAGAAACCAGACCAGCGAAGAGGTGTAAGTGCCGTAGATCGCGAAATGTGAATTGAAGGGAAACAGGATCAGTATGACCGCGAGCGCAAAAGGGAACGCATCCTGACGCTCAGCCGGGCTGATGCGCCTGGAGTAGACCCAGAGGAAACCGATGGCAATGAACAGGCCGATCAGGCCGATGGTTCCGGTGTCAGACATGATTTCCAGGATGACATTGTGTGCATGGGTCGCGCCGGATTGACCCCCCGATTTCCGAATGTGGACATCATCAGGTTCAGCATAGAGCATGTACGCCTTTGGAAAGGCCCGCACGCCCACGCCATTGACGGGATGTTCGCGATACATAAGCAAAGCGGTTTTGAATATGGGGACCCGCTCCATCGATGACGAATCGAGAGCCGCTTCAGAGCCGGAGGTGAACGCGTGAGTCACATCCAGCCGTTCCTGGAAAAGCGGTGAAGAAAAATAGCTGACTGCCAGAACAATGACCGCCAGCGCAGGAATCGTAAACATGGTCCGCCGCAATTCCCGGTTTTCGCGCTTAAGCATCAACAACATATAGGTTGCGAGCACCAGGGCCATGGTCAGCCACCCGGCCCGCATGCCGGCAATCATTACAGCACCGAGCAACACCGCGAAAGATAATGCCCATGCCCACGGGCGCCACTCACGTCGCGCGTGTTCAAGCACCAGCGGAGACAGCATGGCCAATGTCGGTCCAAAAAACTGATATTGCTTCACAAATAACGCATTGAGGCGATCAGGGTGCATCGCTATACCGAAAAGGTCTCGACCGAAGAACAGCTGGATGAAGGCATCGACTGCCCAGAACAACAACAACCAGGCGGTCCAGCGAAGGACTCGCTCTCTTGCCGAAGCGGTATTCAGTAGCAGGGTGATGGCCAGGGCGGCAGCAGGAAAGCGCAACGCTGCGATACTGCTGGTCCAGCTTTTTTGCGGGTAGAAGGAGTCAAAGCTCGACAGAACCATTGGAATCCAGAAGCAAAGGAATATCGGCAACACAAACAGCGATGCGTTGCGGATGCGTGCCCTGTTTTCGGGGGATCGGGCGAGGAAAATCAGAGTGATTGCAAAAATCGACAAAGGCAACTCGATCAGCCGGCCAAAAGGAAGCAGCGCCACAAAGGCAACCGCCAGCCAACTCGGCCACTCCGACTGAAATTTTCTCAACAGAAGCTTCATGGGCTTTTTTTCGCTCCCAAAGAATGATAGACAGCCATCGTTTTCTCCATTGATTCGCGCAGACCAAAGGCCTTGTTGGCAGCTACAACCGGCTTATTGTTCAGGAAGGACCGGCTTCGTTCCACCAAGGCTTTCCGATCCCCAGGGGTCACCGCTCCTTCCGGAAAAAGCACCGCCAGGGTTTCCTGCACACCACCGTGGTCCCAGCCGATAACCGGCCTGCCCAGGTGCAATGCTTCAGGTACCGTTCGGCCAAATGCCTCTGGCGGATCGCTGCACAGGCTGTAAACAAGCTCAGAAGCCGCCAGCCAGTCCCTGATGTCCATGCGGGCGCCGGTGAAAGTGATCCGCTCCAGTACACCGTAGCGTTCAGCCAGCCCTTCAAGTTCGTCGCGATAACGGGACCCGGGTTTGGCCTTACCAACGATGATTCCGTGTAAATCGGGGTATTCGGGTAAGAGACGAGCGATAAGCTCGATGAAATCCACGTGGCCTTTGTAACGGGATAACCTGCCGGGAAGACAGAGCAGGCGCTTGCCGGCCAGTTCAGGGAAATCCTTCATGGCCTGGGCGAACCATTCCGGAGAGGGGTGGTATCCATAAGGAAAAAGTCTGTGGCTGACCCCGCCATGCACGGTGATAACCCGGTTGGGGTCAGTGGAAGGATAGTGATGCAGGGTGTAGTCGCGAATGTGGTCAGAAACGGCGATGACGCGATCACCGCCGGCCATCACGGCACTGTAGCGGCTGACGGAGTAATGCCCGTGCATACTGGTGATGTAGGCAGGCCTGTGCGCTGAATCGAGGCGGCCAAGCGCTAGCTGGCAAATCCATGCGGGCAGACGTGAGTGGACATGCAGAATATCTGGCTTCTCGTCGGCCAGCCAATGCCTGAGCCGGGAAATGTAACGCAAAGTCCCCAACCGTTTTCTGCCGATGGCCCAGTCCAGGTGTTCGGCGCCACAGGACCGTGTTCTTTCACCGAGAGGACCATCGGCGGCAATGACCGTGACACGATGACCCGCTGCTGCGGCAAATTCACTGAGTTCAACTGCAACAAGCTCTGATCCGCCCAGATTGAGCGAAACCAGAGCCTGAACAATGTGCACCGGGGGCGACCCGCGCTAATCCACCAGGCGGTAGCGGGCGCTGCAGTACGGACAGACAGCGGTTCCGGTCTCCTCGATTGGCAGATATACCCGCGGATGGGAATTCCATAGCTTCTGGTGGGAAGTCGGGCAGGATATAGGCAATTCCTGCCGGCTGACCTCGTACTCCTCCCGGGTGTTGGCGGCTTCCAGGCTGGAGTCGGCTGCGTCAGTGGGATGTGTCACGATGCTTGCTCCCGGTTTTCTTGGTGATGCGTCAAATACATTCGCGTAGTTTACGGCAGAGTCCGGGAAGAATCTTCCATTTTGCGAACGAAAATTTTCGCAGCTGCGCGGGTATCTTCCGATACGGGTTCTTCGAGTTGCACCAGAGAGGTCATCATGCGTTGCTGACGAAGTGCATGGGCCGTGTCGCGAAGTGTAGTTTCTTCGTCAGCAGTCATCCACCCAATGGCGCTGAGTTCATGCAGCTGGGGTAAAGTGCCGGTAGTCTGCAGAACGCGGGGATAAAGGCGCGCGGTGCTCAACACTCCCAGTTGAGCGATAAACTCGATGTCGATCAAACCACCGGCCCGGTGTTTGGGCGAATCTGGCAAGTCATGTTCAGCATTCATTTTTTGCCGCATTTCGAGCAGGTCCAAAGCGAGACTTTTCTCGCTCCTTTCACGGCAAAGGACGTCCTGTCGGATGCGAACGAACTGAGCCTCCAGGTCCCGGCTACCGGCAACGAATCGGGCCCGGGTGAGCGCCTGGAGCTCCCAGGTCCAGGCCTCTTTCACCTGGTAGTCCCGAAAGGCTTCAATGCTGCTGACAAGGGAACCTGCGCGCCCGTTGGGTCGGAGCCTGGTGTCCACATCATACAGGCGGCCGGACGGCGTCATGACCGTAAGAAAGCTCAACACCCGCTGGGCCAGGCGGGCAAAATATCGTTCAGGCGGCAAGGGACGCGGGCCATTCGAAAGGTCATCGGCCGAAGCGAAGAGAAAGACGATGTCGAGATCGGAGCCATAGCCCAGTTCGAACGCTCCCAGCGAGCCGTAGCCAATGATGGCGAGGTGGTTTTTTTGCTCAAACGAGCCATGCCGAGCTGTTATTTCACGGGAGGCAGTATCCAGAACACCCTCCAACAAGGCCGTGGCAAGTTCAGTCAGCGTCCGCTGGGCTTCCTCTGCGGCCAGGTTCCCGTGGAGTTGACCGACAGCGACTCGCAGCTCTGTGGCCAGCTTGAGATAATTGAGGCTATCCAGCACAGCCTCGGTACCCTGATTGGTGTCAAGGATGCGCCGGATGCTTTGGGATAATCGGTCCTGGTCCGGTATCTGCCGGCCCAGGGCAGGATCAATCAACTCGTCCAGCAGCGCTGGAAAGCGGATCACCTTTGCAGCGACCCATTCACTCCTCTTGAACAGTTCGAGCATACGATCGAGCGCTTTGGGGTTCTGTTCCAGCAGGACCAGGTAGGCGCTTCGGCGGCACACGGCCAACACGAGGTCAAAAACCCGGTTGAGCGCTTCATCTCCGAGAGATTGCCGGTCCAGCCGTTCGAGCAATCCCGGCATGAAGCGATCCAGTCGAAGGTGGGCTCTCTGGCTCAGGGCGACCCTGCCCAGGCGTCGTACGAAGACGTTAAGCGGCTGATGGTCTGATTCAGCCGGAGTTTCTTCAATTTCCTGGTTGATTCCAGCCAGTCCTCGCCACATTTCCGCCCATTTTTGTTCAGAATGGCGCTCCGGGCGGGCTGGAAAAATGTTTTCAAAGCGTGAGCTGACGCGTTCTCGGGTGCGTGCGAGGCTTTTCTCCAGGGATTTCACGTTCTTTTCGTACATTGCCAGGGCTATGCGTTCGCGGTCATTGCCCTGCGGCACCCGGTGTGTTTGTTGATCGCCCAGGGCCTGGATCCGGTTCTCCAGTAATCTCAGATAAGTGTAGTCATGTCGTATTTCGCTCGCGATGTTGGTCTCCAGCAAGCCGAGCCGTTCGATTTCCCGAAGGGCGCCATCCAGCGAAGGGGTCTGCAGGCTGGGTTCTCTGCCGCCTCGGAGAATCTGGAAGCACTGGGCCAGGAACTCAATTTCCCTGATCCCGCCCGGGCCGCGTTTGATATCGTCCAGCCGGTCCTTGCGGCGGGCATCATCCTGCACATTCGAATGCATCTCCTGCAGGGCTTCAACGGAACTGTAGTCGATGTATCGCCGGTATACGAAAGGCCGGATATCTGAGATAAAATCTGCACCGGCCTCCAGATCGCCGGCAACGGGGCGTGCTTTGATCAGCGCGTATCTTTCCCAGTCCCGTCCTTCGCGCTGGTAATACTGTTCAAGAGAAGCGATGCTGGAAGTCAGGGGCCCGGCGTTTCCGAAGGGCCTCAGACGCGTATCCACCCTGAAACAAAAGCCGTCTCCGGTCCGTTCAGACAGGCTGGCAATAACCGCACGAGCGAGGCGGGTAAAGAACTGGTCATTGGCCATCCTTCGACGGCCATCGCACTGGCCGGTTTGCCCGTAGCAAAAAATAATGTCGATGTCAGAGGAAAGATTCAGCTCGCCTCCGCCGAACTTTCCCAGACCGATCACAAACAATTGCTGCGGACTGCCATCTGCACCCCTCGGCGTACCGTGCTTTTCGACCAACAGGCGGTAATGTTCCCCGATCGCGGACTGAAGACACATTTCGGCCAGGGAGGTGAGGCTGGAGAAAGTCTCGGCCAGGGGCGCCAGGCCGCACAGGTCGCGCCAGACAATTCGGAGCATTTCGCGGTTTCTGAATCGCCTGAGGCCGGCATCCAGGCCGTGTTCGCGGGTGGCAGCCGTCAGGCGTGTGATGTCCGGCGGGCAATGCTCGTCCAGATCCCCGGACCAGGCGGGGTAGCGGTCGAGCAGGCCGGCGGCAAAATCGCTACATCGCCGAACATGCTGCAAGCGGTCTTTCGTTGCGATCGTGACCGGCGGCAGGATATTCCAGCCGGAATGCTCTGCGGAGTTTGACATCTCCCTAGTATAAAAGACTTCGACCTAGCTGCCGGGCTCAATGGCCTTTGGTGGGTCTTCGCCTTCCTTTTCCTTCACGGATTTGACGTACACGTCCCGTTGAGGGAAAGGAATCGTGATGTTTTCTTCCCGGAAGCGCTTGATCACTTGATGATTCAGGTCGTGAACGGTCAGTCCGCGATCCGCCGGGCGTTTGATCCAGCCCAGCAATTCCAGGTTGATGGAATTGTCGCCAAAGCCGCGGATTCTGACACGAGAAGCGGGCTCATCGACTACTTTCTCATTCTTGGCGGCGATGTCCATCAGGGTCTCAATGACCTTATCTATGTCGCTGTCGTACGCGACCCCAATGGGTAGCCTGATGCGATGGCGCACATAGGGGCCACCGCTTTCATTGATGATTTTTGCTGTGCCGATGACCGCGTTCGGAATCGAAACCTCAACATCATCGCGGGTAATCAGGCGAGTGGAGCGGATACCCAGGCTGGATACAACACCACGTTCTCCCGTGTCCAGGACAATGTAATCGCCGATTTTGTAAGGTGCGTCGGCAACAATTGATACGCCGGAAATCAGGTTGGCCAGGGTATCGCGGGAGGCAAAGCCCACGGCGATACCGATAATACCGGCGGATGCGACCCAGGCCGTCGCATCGATTCCCCACACCAGGAAGAACAGGTAAATGAACAGGCCGGTCAGCATCAGTTTGATGCCCATCTCGTACAATGGGACGGTGCGTGGCTGGAACAAGTGGAAACGGTCTCGTTCTGCCTCGAGGGCCTGTAAAATGACACGGGTTGCCCGGAACCAGGCGCGCCCCCAGAAAATAAGCAGCGCTGTGATGCAGACCTTGATCAGGAAGTGTTCAATGGCGCCGGGGAAATCGAGAGTTGCAAGTGCAACCACCAGGAAGAAAGTAAAGACGGTCTGGTGGATGGGCGAGGTCAGATAGTGCGCAATCTCGTAGTCCAGTTCCGACTTGATGCTTTTTCTGAAACGGTCAAGCAACGTGTGGATGAGGGATTTCAGGACACGGCCCAGCCCATACCCAACGAGCATAAGGGCAGAAGCAAGCAACAGGTGGTACTCCTGCATATACTGCCAAATTTCCCTGAAAGGCTCGCTCAGATAGGGGGAGACATCGAATTCTACAATCCAGTCAGCAACCGAAGCCGTCACGCCTTCTTCGGGCTCGGTGATCGGCGCTGTTCCACCGGCGGGTGTCTCAGCCGCCAGGAAGGTCTTCGGTTTCCCTGTCACTCTTCTTTCTCCGACTTCATCTTCCTGAGGGTCTCGGCCTCGACATAGATCCGGTTGACTCTCGGTACAGCGGTCTTGATGCCAGCCTCTACCCGGTCAATGGTTTCTTCTATTTCATCAGAATTCAGCTTGTCGATGAAATGCACATCCAGCGCCACCAGGACCTCGTCGGGTCCAAAGTACAGGCTTAACGGACGCCTGTGAGCGGAAATACGGGGTTCCGCTTCGAGTATCCGGTCGATTTTGTCCAGGTTGGCTGAACCAAGACCTTCCCCTACCAGCAGGGCTTTGCACTCAATGGCAAAGAAATAGGAGACACTGACCAGCAATACACCGATCAGAACAGAACCAATCCCGTCGAAATATACCCAGCCGGTGAGTTGCGCGAGAAAAACGGAAGCGAGTGCAATCATCAGGCCCAGCAAGGCGGCGGTGTCTTCCACGACCACGGCGATGGTGGCGGAGTCCTTGCTTTCCCGGAGCGCCCTGAAGAAGGGTTTGTTTCCGCGTGTTGTCCTGAACTGCTTGAGGGCCACTTTGAGCGCTGCCCCCTCAAAAACCATGGCAAGGATCAGCACCACATAGTTCCAATGCACATTTTCCAGGGATTTGGGCTGCAGGATGTGCTGGACACCTTCGTAGATGGCAATGCCTCCTCCAAGTGCGAAGATCAGGATCGCGACAACGAAGCTCCAGAAGAAAATCTCATTGCCATAACCAAAGGGATGCTTCCGGTCTGGCGGCTTCTGGCTCTGTTTGATGCCAAACAGCAATAAAACACCGTTACCCGTGTCGACCAGGGAGTGAATCCCTTCGGACAGCATGGCGGAAGAGCCGGTAAAAAAGGCGGCGGTGAATTTACTGACCGCGATCGCAGAATTTGCTGCAATCGCGCCGTAAATGGCAATTTTTGAAGACCCGGCCATGAGCTCTGCCTGTTGCACAGGAATCTGGAAAACGATGTTACCAGAAGCGGACGGGGGCAATGGAGACTATATAGAGAGTGAAAATGGTCTCTGGCCTGTTCCATAGGGATCGCAACACCTAGAATACGCGGGTGTCTGAGAATTCCAAATCGATAAGCAAGAAGGTTTCCTACCGGGACAGCCGCCGTGCAGCAGCGCGAATCCTGCGGCCCGGAAAAAAACACGGTCTGCGTCGATTCATTTCATTCATCATCGTTGGAGCGTTGGTTCTTTATGTCTGGAACCTTCTGACAGGATCCTTTCCGCCGGAACAACGGGCCGTATTGTTCCTGTTCCTGTTGGCGGTGGGTCTGTGGATAACCGAAGCCGTACCTGCATTCGCCGTCGGTCTGCTGATCATGGGTTACCTGGTGTTTGCGCTGGGTACGACCCTGATTCACCCGGAACCCTGGGATGTCAGCCCCTACCTGAATACCTGGTCGAGTCCGGTAATCTGGTTGATGCTGGGCGGCTTTTTCATGGCCGAAGGCTTGTCGCGCACCGGCCTTGACCGGCAGCTTTTTGCGCTCGCCATAAAGCCGGCGGGTTCCCGGCCTTCACACGTATTGTTGGCAGTGATGCTCACCAGCGCAGTAGCATCGATGTTCATTTCCAATACCTCGACGACGGTATTGATGATTGGCGCAGTCATTCCGCTGGTCCGCCAACTGGGAAGTAGCGAACCGTTCGCCAAGGCCCTGATGGTCGCCATCCCACTGGCGGCCTCGGTCGGAGGCATGGGAACCATCATTGGCAGCGCCCCTAATGCGATTGCTGCCGGCGTGGCAGCGGAGTATGGCAACGGGATCAATTTTATTGAATGGATGGCGCTGGGCGCGCCGGTGGCCCTCGGGTTGGTCACCACAGCCTGGTTTCTCCTGCTCAGGCTTTATCCGGCGACGACAACAGAGTTCAGCCTGGACCTCGGCCGGATGGAAGAGCCCGAATTGCCAGCAAGGCGCGATCGAATCATCGTAGCTGCACTATCCATCATCACCGTGGCGATGTGGATGACGACGCCGTTGCATGGAATTCACGTTGCCGCTATTTCGCTTATTCCTATCGTCGGTCTGACCATGACGCAAGTGCTGGGCGCCGCGGACGTTCGTGGCCTGCCCTGGGATACCCTGATGCTGGTGGCCGGGGGACTGTCGCTCGGAGCGGCAGTGGTAGACACCGGTTTGGCCGAACGGCTGGCTGCTTCACTGACATTTCTGACCGTGCTGGGCGTGGATGTGCTGGTTTTTGCCGCGCTGGCGCTGATCACCGTCACCCTGTCCAACTTCATGAGCAACACGGCAACGGTGTCGCTGGTGTTACCGGTGTCGGTGGCATTGATGCCGGGGCGGGAACTGGAGACCTGCCTGATCATTGGCCTGAGCGGATCCTGTGCGCTGCTTTTACCGGTTTCGACGCCGCCCAACGCCGTGGCTTACAGCACCGGTGAAATTCAGACACGTGATTTGCGGCCAGGAGGCCTCCTCATCGGGTTACTGGGGCCGGCAGTGATCATCGCCTGGGTGATGCTGATCAGCGCATTCATGCGCGGGTCTTAGCGGGAAGTTGAATCTAGCCGTAACGGCCTTCGATGTAGTCGGATGTTTCCTTGTGCTGGGGTGTCACGAACATCTGCCCCGTTTCCGTGTGTTCAACGACCTTGCCCATCAGCATGAAAATGCATTCTTCACTGGCGCGGCGGGCCTGGGCCATGTTGTGAGTAACGATCAGGATGGTGTACTGGCCCCTTAACTCCCAGATCAATTCTTCTACGGCCTCGGTGCCTTTCGGATCGAGCGCGGAGCAGGGCTCATCCATCAGCAGAACCCCGGGTTTAACCGGCAGCAGACGGGCGATGCAGAGTTTTTGTTGCTCTTCGAGAGAAAGGCCGGTGGCCTTTTGGTCGAGTCGATCTTTGACCTTGTCCCAAAGTAAAACGGTTTTCAATGCGTCTTCGACGATATCTTCATTTTCGGTCTTGGAGGTTTTCCGGCCGGCATTGTGAATCCGGTGTCCGAACAGTACGTTTTCCCGGATGGAAATAGGCAGCGGGTTGGGGCGCTGGAACACCATTCCGATCTGCTTGCGTACCTGCAGCAGTTCAACGGCGGGGTCATAGATGTTCTCGCCCATGACATCGATACTGCCGGTGATGCGGACATAACCCAGACGTTCGTTGATCCGGTTAACGCTCCGCAAAAAGGTGCTCTTGCCACAACCGGAGGGGCCGATCATCGAAGTGATAATGCCCTGCTTGATGTCCAGATCGATGTCGAACAGGGCCTGGAAGGTGCCATACCAGAGGTTCAGTTTCTGCGTTCTGATAGCCAAACTGGATTCCGGGTTTGTCGCCAAATCGGTCATCAACCGAACCTCCCTTCAACGTAGTCACGCGTTCGCTGATCTTCGACTTCGCCAGTGAACAGGTCTTCGGTAACGCCGACTTCAACACAGTGTCCATCAAGGAAGAACGCCGTGCGGTCGGCCAGCCGCCGGGCCTGCTGCACCAGGTTGGTCACCAGGATGATGGTGACTTCATTGCGCAGTTCCTTCAGAACATCCTCAATACGCATGGTGGTGACGGGGTCCACGGCGATTGAAAATTCGTCCAGCATCAGCATTTCAGGATCCTGCGAAAGTGCTCTCGCAATGGTGAGGCGTTGCTGTTGCCCGCCTGAAAGCAGGCTTCCCAGGGAGTCCAGCCGGTCTTTGACCTCGTCCCATAGTGCGGCCCGGGTCAGGCAGCGCTCAACAATCACGTCCAGCTCCGCTTTGTCCTTCTGGCCGCCAAGCCGCGGCGCCAGTGCGACATTGTCGTAAACCGAAAGAGGCAGCCCAACCGGCAGTGGGAAGACAACACCGATGCGGCGCCGCAAGCCATAGACGTTGCGGATTTTGTTGACCGCGACGTTATTAAACGTGATTTCTCCATCTATTTTCATTTCCGGATTGAACATGTCCATCCGGTTGATTGCCTTGAGAAAAGAGGTCTTTCCGGCATTAGCCGGGCCGATGATGCCGAAAATCTCATGTTCCTGGATGTCAAAATTGACATCCTGCAGCACGCAATCGCTGCCATAGCTGATGCTCAGATCCTTGACGCCCAGCTTTACCATTTTTTCTTGCCCCGCAGGTACATGCGCAGCGCGATGGACAGGCTGTTCATCAACAGAACCATCGAAATCAACACCAGGGCAACACCATAAGGCAATTGTTCCGGCATTCCCGGTACCTGGGTGGATACCACGAACAGGTGAAGCGAAAGCGCCATGGTCTGGTCAAAAACTCCCTGCGGAAGCAACGGCAGGAAAAAGGCGGCGCCGGTAAACATGATCGGGGCGGTTTCGCCTGCGGTACGGGAAACTTCCAGAATGACGCCGGTCAGGATGCCGGTGATGGCGTTCGGCAGCACCACGCTGCGAATGGTCTGCCAGCGCGTGGCCCCCATATTCCAGCAGGCTTCGCGAAAGGCCATCGGGACGGCCTGCAGCGACTCGCGGGTTGCAACGATAACGACCGGTAACGTCATGATGGCCAGGGTCAGGCTGGCGGCCAGTATGCTGGTGCCGAACTTGAAGAAAATCACGAAAGCACCCACGCCGAACAGCGCATGCACGATGGACGGCACGCCGGCCAGGTTGATGATGGCCAGGTTGATCGCACGGGTGATCCAGTTGTCGGGTGCGTACTCACTGAGATAAATCGCTGCAGCAACACCCAGGGGCACAGAGGCCAGCAAGGCGACAACCACCAGTAAAATGGTCCCGAGCAGGGCAGGGAAGATGCCGCCTGCCGTCATCCCCTTGGTGGGGCTCGTGAACAAAAACTCGAAGGAAACAACGGGTGCGCCCTTGTAGATCAGCATGCTCATGATCAGGACTACGGGAAGAATCAGGAGTCCTGTCATCGACCCCAGGCCGATCTTGAACAGCCTCTGCCGGGTTCTGTTTTTGCGATTGAGTTGTGTCGATTCAAACATCGCTTGTTACCCCTTGCGCACACCGCGGACGATCAGGTCGGCAGCCAGGTTGATGATGAAAGTAATGATGAACAGGAAAATACCGATGGTAAACAGCGCCTGGTAATGCGAGGAGCCGGCAGCGGTTTCGCCCAGTTCAGCAGCGATGGTGGCGGTTAGTGCACGCACCGAATCGAACACGCTGGTCGGGATGTTGATCGAGTGCCCGGTTGCCATCAGTACGGCCATGGTCTCTCCGAATCCGCGCCCCACACCGAGCAGGACAGCGCCCAGCAGGCCGTTCTTGGCCGCTGGCAGCACAACCTTGTAAATCACTTGCCAACGCGTGGCACCCATGGCTTCCGCCGCTTCGCGGTAGCGGTCGGGAACGGCCTTGAGTGCGTCTTCCGCAATCGATGTCATGATCGGGGCCGCCATCAGGCCCAGAATGACGCCGGCATTCAGAACATTGAGGCCGACGGGCACATTAAAGGTTTCGATGATGATTGGATTCATGATCGCCAGGCCGATGAAACCCCAGACAACGGAGGGGATCGCTGCAAGCAACTCGACCGTGATTTTCAGAAACTCGCGGGTTTTGCCACTGGCGAATTCAGCGATAAAGATGGCTGCACCCAGCGAGAACGGGATGGCAATCAGCATCGCCAGGCCGGTCACACTCGCGGTACCGGCGACCAATGCCAGGATGCCGAATGTTTCCTTGGTTTCGGAAGTGGGTCGCCAGTTGGGAGAGAAGAAAAACTCCTTGAAATTGAAGTCCCCGATCAGGAAACCAAAGCCTTCCTTGCTGATGAAGATAAAAATTCCAATGATAAAAACGACCGCCGAGATACCGCCCAGGAAGACCAGTATCTGAACTGCCTTGTCGATGTACCAGTCGCGGTTGAGCTGGTCGAAACTGGGATCCACGCCGGCAGACGCGTTCTGGGCAGGTTGCTCCATTAGCTCAGGCCTGCGTCGTTTCAGTACCGACCAGCAGGTTCACCAGGTCGATGATCTGGCTGCGCAACTGCCGGTAGTGTTCCGCGAGGTCTTCATTGCCGGGCGGGGACCAGTTCAACGCAGAAGTGTGAAAGGGCACCTTTTCAACGTAATCGGAAACCGGACCGTCCAGGCTGATCAGAACAATATAATCGGAAAAATCATGTTCCAGAGCTTCCAGCTGCTCACTTTCCAGTTCTTCATCCGGCAACCCGGTATCCGTCAGGAATTTCAGCAAAGACTCACCCGGTGGCCTGGGTTCACCTGGAATGGCGCATGAAAACTCCGCGGTATCCGGGAAATTCTTACGGCCAATGGCGGTGGCAAGCTGAGCCAGGTCTGATCCGGGTTTGTCGAGAAACAGAATACGGTGGACTTTGGGCAGCTTGGCGATACCACGAACGGCGAACACCGTCTGGTCACACACGTTCTTGGCCTGGTCGGCAACCCGATTGAACATGTTAATCACCACAAAGATAACCATCATGGTGGTGGCATCCATGCGGTCATCCTGGGCGAACAGCTCGTCGTAAAACCTATCCATCCGGCCCTCCATCCGCTTGGCAGCCTGCATCAGCGCGATAGCCTTTTCCGCATTGCCTTCTTTGAAAGCTGCCCGGGCGCCAGCCAGGATTTCGATGGAGTCATCGGCGATAGCGTCTATTTTCGCCGAAAATTTTTGCGGCAACGGGGCGTCGAGCTGCAGCGCTTCACGGCTTATAGTCACGGCATAGTCGCCGATGCGCTCAAGTATCACGTTGATGCGGATGGTGGAAGCCATTTCTCTCAGGGCGCCCGCACCCGGTAAGTATCTGGCGATAAAGGTATGGCACAGGCGATCACACTGACGGGAGTCGCGATTAATCGGGTGATCGCCGAGAATGACGTCATAAGCCATGTCGGTATCCCTCAGAATCAGGGTCTTCTTGGCGTTGCGCAGCGCATCCTCAACGTCTTCGCCGATGTTCCACAACCAGTCCCGGATGTAGTTCAGGTCGGCTTCCATGCGTTCTTCAAGGTGACTCATAATTTAAATCCCCGCAGATTGTCAGATAAACCGGCAAGCAGGTGGCCGGGCAGCCACGCATGCCGCAGGCATCAGCCACAGTTAGCGTCAGTGGCGGGCGCATAGCCTTTTTCCAGGATAATGCATTGACCCTCGTCGCTCTTGATCCAGTTCAGGTACTCTCCAACATGCCCGGTTGGCTCGCCGTTGGTGTACATAAACAGGGGTCGTGCAATCGGGTAGCTGCCGTTCACTGCAGAAGCCACTGAAGGACTGGTGCAGGCACCGCCCGTTTCCTGTGCGACGCAACCCAGTTTCACATGGTCTGTGGCATAAGCCAATCCGCTGTAGCCGATGGCGCATGGAGTCTTTTCAACCAGATCTACGACGTCTTTGGAGCCGTGCATGTCACGCGTGCCCAATTTGAAATCATTGTCGCCCAAAACCGCTTCACGAAAATATGCGTAAGTACCCGAGTTGTTCTGCCGGCTGACCACGACAATTTCCTGGTCCTGGCAACCGGGCACCCGGACACCGAGGTCGGTCCAGTTCACGTAGCTTCCGCCATCACCGTAAATTTCAGCCAGTTGCTCAATGCTGATTTCGTTCATGGGATTGTCTGCGTGCAGATAGACCGCCAGCGCATCAAAACCGACGATATGTTTCACCGGATCCTGACCGTTGTCCTTGGCCTGTTTGATTTCCTTGTCCTTGATGGCCCGGCTGGCATTGGCAATGTCTACCGTGCCGTTGATCAGGGCTGCGATTCCGGTACCCGAGCCACCGCCGCTGACCGCGACTACAACGGCCGGGTTGACCGTCTGGTAGGCTTCAGCCCAGGCCTGGGCCACGTTGACCAGCGTGTCAGAACCCTTGTTCTGGATCACCTGGCGTTGTTCGCCACCACCGCAGGCAGCGATCAGGGCCGTGCTGACGGTGAGTGTTAAAATCAATATGCGGCTGCGCATGTCAAGCTCCTGTCATAATGTTATTCAGTTTTTCGAAGTTACAACTAAATTATGACAAGCATGTGACAGACAAAAACCGCGCTCAGCCTTGCGTTCGGGCGATTCGACGGGCGATTGAAAAAACACTGTCGAAAATCTCCATGACTTCCATTTCACGCGCGTAGGTATTCAGCCGATTAGGCTCGTCCGCGGTGAGTCGCCCAAGCCCATGCGCGATCAGATCCTGGGACATTTTGGTGAAGTCCTTTTTACGCTGGCGAACCTGTTTGGCCAGCGCAACATCCTGAGAGGCGACCGCTTTCAACGCATCATTGAGTGCCGAAACCACCTCTTTATGATAGTTGTTGAGCACTTGAGCTGTTTCATCCGAGACACTCACTTCCTCGTCGATTCGCTTGTTGGCAGAGGTCACCATGCCGGTAGCAATTCGATCACCGATTTGCTCCAGGGCATTGGCGATTTCCACCAACTGCATCAACTCTTTCGACTGCCTGCTTGAGAGGCTCGCAAGGCTGACTTTGCCCAGGTACTCAATGATGGCAAGGTGCAGCGCGTCTACGACCTTGTCCATTTCAGCGACGCGCTCGAGGTCTGCCCGGGTGCCGGTTATGGCCGCAGGCATGATGTCCTTGACCATTTTGCGCACACGCTTACCCAGGCGCCGCATTTCTGAACGCACCGTTTCCAGAGCGATAGATGGCGTGCTGATCAGGTCATCATCGAGATATTTGGGCAGCATGGCTTTTTGCGGCTTGATCGGCCGGTCCGGGATCATCCATTCGACCAACCGGGCTATCTGGGTGGTGAATCCGACAAAGATGATTGCGTTGGCTATATTAAAAAACGTGTGAACGTTGGCGATTTGCCGAGGGGTTTCCGCTGCCAGCAAGTCGGTGCCGGTCAGCCCTGAGGCACTTGGAGACATCCAATGGGCCAGTTCGGCCAGCTGCGGGATGAAACCAATCCAGAGAGCAACACCGGCCACGTTAAAAAGCGTATGAACGACGGCCGCGCGCACGGCCTCCCTCGGCTTGCCGATGCTGGCCAGGCCCGCAGTGACACAGGTGCCGATGTTGGCACCCAGAGCAATGGCGATAGCAGATTCGAGACCGATTAATCCCTGCGACGCCATGACAATCAATATGCCGGTGGTTGCCGAGGAAGACTGGACTACCGCGGTAAACATTGCGCCCACTGCAGCACCCAGCAACGGGTTCTGCATCGAGATCATGAACTGGATAAAAGGCTCATAGCTGCGCAGCGGGTTCAGGGCGCCACTCATGATGCTCATGCCGTAAAACACCAGGCCCAGGCCCAGGATGATGTTGCCGATCTGTTTCCAATTGTTGGATTTCGCGGTGAAGGACAGCAGAAAACCGCCGGCGATAATGGGCAGAGCAAGCTTGGTCACCTTGAAGGCCAGGATCTGCGCTGTAATCGTCGTACCGATATTGGCGCCGATAATAACCGCCACACTTTGTGACATGGACATCAGGCCGGCTGAAATAAAGCCCACAAGGATCACCGTGGTGACTGAAGACGATTGAATCACGGCGGTTACAAAAGCGCCCATACCTACGCCTACAAACCGGTTCCGGGTCAGCTTACCCAGGATGTCTTTCATATAATCGCCGGCAGCCGACTTGAGCGCCTGGGTCATGACGTCCATGCCGAACAGGAACAGGGCCAAACCGCCAAACAGGCCTGCCCACAGGTTGAAACTGGTCATCGGGTTATCCATTCACGTCACCTTCCAACTCCGACAACTGTCCTGATTTCAGCATTTTCTTCAAGCGCTTCCTTTCTTTCTTGAGTTGTTTTTCCTGTTGTTTTCTCTCTTTTTTACCGAGCTTGCCGTAGTTCTTCGCTTTTACGACCACCACGGGTCCCGGTGACAACTCAACAACACGTTCGGCAGTTGATCCCATCAGCTTGTGCGGCAAGCCTGTAATGCCCCTACTGCCCACAACAATCAGGTCGACATGCAATAGCTCGGCCGCCTCGACAATCCGGGTGGGCGGTAAGCCAACGACGAGGCGCGAGTCGGCCCGGGCCAATTCGCGCAACTCGGGGTGGTCGGTTTCTATTGAGGCAAGAAAGTCTTCCATCATCTCTTCAGCCACTGTTTGCATGGGCTGCATGGCGTCTTCCCGGTTTCGACGGTAAAAGCCGGGCCTGGATACCGGGTCGTGCACCACGTGTAAAACAATGAGTTCTGACTCTTTGCATTCGGCAAATTTGCAGGCCCAGACCAGCGCCGCCCTCGAGTCTTCAGAAAAATCCACCGCGGCAAGAATTCGCTGCGCTGGCCCTTCCACGGTCCGCTGAGTGGTCGCTTGTGTGTCGGTCATCGCCGGCTCCTGGTGTTTAATCGGGTTTCGAGGCTGTAAAGAAAGGAGTCAGGCAAGGCCGGGTTCCCGGCCTCTGCCTGACTTGTTCACGGGGACAGCGATCAGCTGAAAATCCCCTTGAGTGTGAAGAAGAACAAAGCGGCCAATATGCCGCCAACAGGTAAAGTGACTACCCAGGACACGACGATACCGCCGATCACGCGGAGATCAATGGCGCCGACGCCGCGAGCCAGGCCCACACCAATCACAGCGCCCACGGCGATGTGCGTGGTAGATACCGGCAGGCCGGTGCGCGAAGCCAGCACCACGGTGGCCGCGGCAGCCAGTGTTGCGCAGAATCCGCGACTGGGGGTCAGTTGTGTGATGCGGGTGCCAATGGTTTGCATGACCTTGTACCCCATCGTTGCCAGGCCGATGACGATACCTGTGCCACCCATGATCAGGATCCATAGTGGCAGAGAGGCTTTCTGTGCGACTTCACCACCGGACTGGATGATGCTGGCTACCGCCGCCAGTGGCCCGATACCGTTGGCCACATCATTGGAGCCATGCGCAAATGCCATGGCGCAGGCGGTAAAAATCATCATGGGAACGAAAATTTTCTCCACGCTGGCGAAGTGATAATCACGGTCCGCATCTTTATCGACCTCAATTTTTCTCATCATGAACCAGCCAATGATTGCGACAATCACGCCGAATAGTACAGCGCCGGCAAAACTCTCGACGACAGACAGCTCCAGCTTGAGGTGTTTGAGCCCTTTGAACATGGTGACCAGCGAGATGATGAAACCGACCAGGAACACGTAGACCGGTCCCCAGCGCTTTGCGCTTTCAAACGGATTTTCCGTGTTCAGAATGACTTTTCGGATACTCATCATCAGCAGGTAAGCGATAAAACCACCCAGGGCAGGGGAAATGATCCAGCTGGCTGCAATCTGGCCGATTTTACCCCAGTGAACAGCGTCGACGCCGATTCCGGCCACGGCGAACCCTACCAGCGCACCCACGATGGAGTGAGTGGTTGACACGGGCCAACCACGCCAGGAAGCAATCATCAACCAGACGGCAGCGGCCAGCAGAGCGGCCAGCATGCCGTAAACGAGAATTTCCGGTGAATCCACCAGCCCGCTGGGGTCGACGATACCTTTGCGGATGGTCGAGGTGACGTTGCCGCCTGCAATAAAGGCGCCGGCAAACTCGAAAATGGCGGCAATTATGATGGCCTGCTTTACCGTGATCGCGCCGGAACCCACCGAAGTTCCCATGGCATTGGCGACATCGTTGGCGCCAATGCCCCAGGTCATATAGAAGCCGAAGATTATGGCAAGAACAAGAAAGACAGTTCCGTATGTAGCAATAATTTCCATGTCATCCCCCTACTTGGCAATCAGCAGGCGAAGATGATCACCTACTTTTTCTGCGTAATCGGCGAGATCACCCACCCATTCAATGATCTGATACCACATCATCACCGATACCGGCTTCAGCTCGTCCTCGTGGTCAAAAAGTGCACGTGCCAGCGCGATGCCCAACTCGTCAGTTTCATCCTCGATCGCATTGAGTTCTCTCAACATCTCGTCAACCCGGTCGACCTCTCGTCCCCGGAAACCAATGGCGAGAAGTTCGTCCAGTTCCTCGATAACCCCGGCGGCATGATCGACCGTATCTATACAGCGGGCAGTTAAAACGAGCAGCGGCTCACGCAGAAAATCGGGGATCGACATTCTCCGCTCAATCAACAGGCCCGCAATATCCTGGGCCACGTTGGCGATGGTGTCCTGAAGAAGCAACACTTCGAGCAGGTCCCTGCGGTCAACCGGCATGAACAGGCTTTTGGGCAAACTGGCGCGAAGTTCATGCTTGATCCGATCGGCTTCTGCTTCCCGTTCGAAAATGCGGTTCTTGTGGTCCACCACTTGTTCCTGGTCTTGGGCGACCAGGGCCTCCAGCAAGGGCTGCACTTCTCTCGCGCACTCCTGAACGACTCGCATATGTTCCTGCAGCGCTGTGAACGGCGACTGGCCGAACAGCTTCGAAAAAGTATTGCCACTAGACATCAGAAACTCCCTCCCGAAATGGAAAAATAATGTTATTTGATCAGATACCTTGACAGACTATTTCTGGATGGCAAATGCTTTTGGTCAAGTAACGAATAATTGATGTCCAGAAAATATTCAATTATGTGGCCAGAGCCTGTCTTTACGGAGGGCATTGTGTCTATACTTTCCTCACAGTTTGCCACCAAAGCGGGGCGTCGGTTTTTGCAATGACAGCAGACCAGATTCAGATACTCAGCATACTTGCCGTCACTATCGGGATGTTTCTGTGGGGCCGCTGGCGGCATGACATCATTGCGTTGGGGTGCCTGCTGGCTTGTGTTTTTGCGGGCCTCGTACCCTCAGAACTTGCTTTTTCCGGTTTCGGGCACCCGGCTGTCATCACGGTAGGTTGCGTGCTGATCCTGAGTTGGGGGCTGCAGTCCACCGGGGCTGTCGATCTGCTGGCACAGAGGGCTTTGCCCGCGTCGGCGGGGCCCACGGTTACCATCGCTGCGATCACTGGTCTGGGCGCAGTGCTCTCCGCGTTTATGAATAATGTCGGGGCGCTGGCCTTGTTGATGCCGATTGCGATCCAGATTTCGGGGCGGTTGAAAATCCCGCCAGGAAAAGTGCTGATGCCATTGGCTTTTGGCACCATCCTCGGCGGCATGACCACCATGATCGGGACGCCGCCAAACCTGATCGTTTCCGGGTTTCGTGCGCAAAACGGAATGGGAAGTTTCGGCATGTTCGATTTCACGCCGGTAGGCTTGTCGGTCGCTGTTGCCGGTGTTTTGTTTGCGGCCTTTGTCGGGTGGCGCATTGTGCCGGCCAGGGAACAAAAGGGCGCCGAAGGCTTCGATACGGGCGCCTACCTGCTGGAAGCGCGCATCAGGGAGGGCGCCCGCGCGGCCGGTAAAACTGTCGGCGATGTGGAGAAGATTCTCGAAGAAGCCGATGCGCAGATCATCGGCATGATTCGCAACAATTTTCGTGTTTCTGCGCCGAACGCCCGGCGAATCCTGCAGCCGGAAGATATTCTCATCATAGAAGCCGACCCCGAGGCGATCTCCGGGGCGCTCAGCAGCCTGGGCCTGGTGCTGGAAAATGAAGCCAGCAATCGCGAACCGGCAGACAGTCCGGACTCCGGGGATAAAGACAAGGCAAGTGAGCAGCAGGAGACCATCCTGCAGGAACTGGCTATCATGCCCAACTCTCGCCTGATCGGCCGCTCTGCCAATGACGTTGGCCTGAGAGCCCGATATGGACTCAACCTGCTGGCCATTTCCCGTACCGGGCGGCGTTCCCTCAAGCGCCTGAGGTTTACATCCCTCGAGGCGGGTGATGTTTTGTTGCTGCAGGGTGAGCCGGGATCTTTGTCGGGTTTCGCTTCCAGTTTCAGTTGCGCGCCTCTCGCGGCCCGTTCCATTGCAATTCCGGATAAACGAAAAACGCTGTTGTCCGTGGCCGTGATGGTGATGGCCATTGCCGGAGCGGCGTTTGGTTTATTGCCGGCGGCAATTTCGTTCGCAACCGGCGTGCTGGCCCTGATGCTGCTGCGCATCGTACCGCTACGAAAGCTCTATGAAGCCGTTGATTGGCCAGTGATTGTACTGCTGGGTGCCCTGATTCCCGTGGCTGTCGCCATGGAGACCACCGGCGCTGCGGATCTGCTGGCTCGCTCCCTGCTCGATAACATAGCCCGGGGCAGTCCCGTGATCGCCCTGGTCATCATCCTGGTCGTTACGATGACCCTTTCAGACCTGATGAACAACGCGGCCACGGCGGCCGTGATGGCGCCGATATCCATCAGCACGGCAGCACAGCTAAATTCCAGTGCAGACACGTTCCTGATGGCAGTTGCCATCGGCGCTTCCTGCGCCTTCCTGACGCCCATCGGTCATCAGAACAATACCCTGATACTGGGCCCGGGCGGGTTCCGCTTCGGTGACTACTGGAAGCTGGGCCTGCCGATGGAAATACTGGTGGTTGCGATCAGTGTGCCAATGTTGCTGGTGATCTGGCCGCTCTGAGCGAGCGGTTTTCCCGCACTATCGTCTGACAAGAAAGTAAATCACTCTTCCGGCAGTTCCCAATCCATCGCATTGAAACAGGTTGCAATCCCGTCCGCAGGAAACCGTTCACCGGTAAGCCATTTCCACGGAACGTAGATCAGTCCGTAGTACCAGCGGAGCATGGTCATGACGAATCCGCCGGAGGCCACCCCAACCGAGTAATCATCGAAAGAGCCCTTTACCTGAATGGGCGTTGAAATACTCAGGAACTTCTCCGTCTTCGCCTGTGGGACCGCAAGCATGTCCAGTTGCCTGTTTGACAGGTCAATATCGCCGCGAGCCCGGACGATAATCTCGGTGGAATCGAGAAAGGTTTCCCTGGAAGTCATGACGCCATTCTCCACTTCGAAACGTGCGACCAGGCAGTTCAGTTTCTTTTGTTGACTATCACCCAGCGGCAGCAAGGCGAAAACCAGGTTCGAAGCCCACAGGTCCAGGAATTCAGCTCCCACATTGTCAGGGAAAACTGCAAGGTCGAAGGTCCCTTCCAGGTGGTCGACGGCACTTTCAGGATCCATGGAACGTGAGTGCAATGAGGTATCCATGTGGATCACACCGCCGGCCGTGGCTTCAGGATCAAACAGACGTACCAGGCCACCATACTCCAGCCGTTCAATAAAAATATCCAGGTTGGAGTCCCAGCCGGAACCCTCCTGGATGCTACTGTAGCGGGTCGAGACATTACCGCCCGGAAACCGGATCGTTGCGGGATCCAAAATAAATTCATGACCGTCCATCCGGAGTCCGAGCTCGGTTTCACCCAGCAGGCGGCCGGCGGATCTGAGTTCACCAATCGTTGCGCTGACATCCCAGGAGTTTTCGCCCACGAACTCATCGGCATACCGGTTGATCAGGGTTAACAAGCCGACATTCACTGGAGCATCATCCACAGCGGCAGTTTCGGGGCCGGAAATGGCGTCTCGCGACTCTCGAAATTCTGCTACCCAGCGGACAAGGTCATCTGTTTCGAGAAAAGGTGAGTCCGCGACGAGTTCAAAGTGAAACCCTTCGCCTGATGGCTCAATATCAAAGCTTCCGGTAGCGTGACTGCTGCCCAAACGGACATTGATATTATCAGCCTGATACACGTTACCCCTGGTGGTCAGATCTGTACTGAAACTATAATCTTCCAGTGGTGAGGGCAGGGCGGCAAAATCAACCTTATCTTCACTGGAATATCGGCCCGAGATGAGTATTTCGGAAAGGCGGCCCGCAGCCGATTCGGGGTGGACCGTCAGGTCGAACATCATGATGTCGTCCCGGCTGGCGAGGATGAAGCGCGCCGGCAAAGGCACGTTTTCATTAAATGTTGCACGCAGGTTGGGCGTTTTCAGCCAGGCTTCCAGTGGAAAGCCATTCAGGGTGCCCCTGGTTTCCCAGATGATGTCCGAACCTGGCGCGGCGATCATGCTCACGTCTGAAAGATTGATGTCAAAGGGACGATTCTCCGGGCCCGCCGTAAAGGAATACTGCAAGGAGCGTAAGTTCACATCCGCCCGCATTTCCCTGCCTAATTCACGAAGCGTGGCACCTTCTGAATTAAGATGAATCTCCGCCCGTTCGGCGCGTGCATCCACGGTATCGGACACGTTCATGGACTTCATCAGGCGCCCGACATCCAGGTTTTTCAGCGCCACCCGGTAATCGAAAAGAGCCGTTGGCTGACTCATGTCGGCATTGATCAGGCCATCCATTTCCACGCCTTCAAAATCCAGGCTCATGCGGCCATCGGCCAGCTGGCGATCTTCGAGATGAGCATCCAGCCCCAGCCGCCCTATTTCATAAGGCGTGCCTTCAAGTTGATCAATGGCGAGTTTTACATCAATGCTGGGCGCTGTATGCCAGTTCTCCAGGAGTTCGCTGTCGTCCAGAAGATTCGACCAGTCCTGGATCGAAACGGAGTCTTGCTGAGCATCATCAAGCAGCAGAATCTCGAGATCATCCAGGTTCAGCAAGTTCGACCGGAGGTCTGCTATCAATGGAAGGCCGCTCTCAAAGCCGCTCCAGGCGAGCTGCCCCCTGATATCTGATCCCCCCAGACGCGCAGCCAGCGAAAGATCAAGGATCAGGCCGGTTTCGTGTGTTGCGGTCTGTCCGGAAAATTCCAGTTCGATGCTGTTCGTGCGGGCCTGAAGCTCGATGGGCCAAAGCTCATCGGAAGTCAGTTGCTCAACGGATCCGAACCTCGCGGAGAACGTCAGGGGTTCGCCGTTCAGTTCACTTTCAAATGAAACCCGGCCGCCTTGTTGCCAGTTCACAGCGGCATCGATGTTTGTGAATCTCAGGGATTGCTGATCATCGTCCCCGATCAGTTCCAGAGTTTCGATCGTGAATGCGGTTTCCAGGCTTTTGAGATGTTGTTCGGGGGAGGCGCCACAACTCCCGGTTTTTGACCAGCCATTCCGCAAACGGCCTTCCAGACGGTTTTCGCGCTCCAGTAAAGCGGTGACTGTCGCCAGGTCTGTTTCAGGAACCCGGAGCGAAGTCTCCAGGCGGGCGCAGGCAGCCAGGGTATCCAAAGTAGCCTGTGCAGACACACCGGTACCGGAAATCGATGCCCTGGCGTCTTTAACGTTCAGGAACCCATTGTCCAGGGCAGCAGACACAGCCAGGTCCCTGACAGGAAAGTCGGTGAGTTGAACCTGGCCGATCGTAATTTCTGCCTGCCCATCAAACGCTGCAAGCAGATCATACAGCGGTTGTAAATCCAGCGGAGCGTCCTGATCGGTGTTCGCCGCATTCATACCTTTGTTCTGAAAAAAGGCCGGATCGACCAGGGGAACATGGGCTTTGATATCGAAGAACGGCCGGGTGGACCAGTCGCGTGCAGAGGCCCACAGCTTGAAGGCGAAGTCATCCAGCTTTCCTTCGAGGCCATCGAGTTGAACGGTGGATTCATTCAGCCGCAAGCCAGCCTGCAGCGATAGCTGCCCCAGGCCGGGTAATTCCTGGCCCAGTTGTAACAGAAGTGCCGACAGTTCCGCTGACTGCACGGTTACCTGGCCGGTGATGCCGGGCCTGTCCCACGGCAGCAGCAGTGCTCCGTCGAACTCCACACCGGAACCTGGAGCGCTCAGCCTGACCTGGAACGAGTACTCCTGTGTCGCGGCGAGCAACCGTTCCAGGCTGTCACCCAGCAAACTTAAGGCCCAGGGCTCACCCCGAAACTGTCCTTCGAGGTGAACATTCATAGCTTCGTTGAGCGGTGCGGCGGCTTCGAGGTGGAGGTTTTTCGGCAGGATATCACCGAATTCGCCCGATCCCGGGTCGATTACAATGTTGTGGGCCGTCACGCTCGACAGGTCGATGTTTCCGCGCACAACGCTGGCCAGGCGTGATTGGACTGACACAGTCCTTATGGTGGCAGAAAGAGGACGGGAATCATCCGGCCATTGAATCATGACTTCCCGGGCCGTCAGTTTGGGGCGTGGGCCCAGCCGCAGCCGCAGCGGGCCCTCTAAAGTCAATTCGACACCGGTTTTATCCAGGATTGTTTCGCTGATCGTGGTTTTCAGGAAGAACAGGTTAAGCGGGATAAGCCCCAACCCAAAAACAGCCAGCAGGATCACCGTCGAGATCACGATGCCCAGCAGTGTTTTTCTGACGTTCCAGGTCATTTCGGGTCCTGGAGTTCTCTGTCACGGTGAGGGTTCGGACGAGATGCTCTGACCGACGGATACCGGATAACCCAGCGCTACCCAGCCCTGGATACCCTCCCAGAGCACCGCTGTGTTTTTGAATCCCCGTTCCCGTAATTTGAAGTTCACCGATTCGGCAGCAGCGCGCGGACACTCACAGTAGATCACGATCCAGGTGCCATCCGTGGGCAGGTCTGCAGCCACGCCATCAAAATTGCCGGTGTAATAGGGGATGGGCACGGAACCTTCAATATTGGCCATTTGCCACATTGAGGGAACCCGGGTGTCGAGTAGCACCAGCCGTCTTTTCTCCTGCAGCGCACGGTTCAGGTCTTCGGACAGGACATAAGTACCGTCCTTGAGTTCGAACTCCGGCGCAGGAGAGCCGGGATTAAGGATGTATTCCTCGACCGGTGGCGGTGAGCGCAGCACCGGTTTTTCCACCGCCCAGCCACTGGAACGTGATCGCAGAAAGGCCGTGACGCCATTGATCTCGTCGACTGTGAGCGTATCGGAAAATGAAACCATCTGGGTTCCGTCCCGGCCGTTCTCGATGGCGTACTTCAGGAAGGCATCCGTAGTGAGCGCCAGCATGGCCGGATTTCCAATCGCCGGCCCGACATCGCCTTCACCGTTGTCGCCATGGCAGATGGCACAGTGTATCTCGTAGACTTCTCTGCCCAACTCAACATCCCCGATGATCGGCTCCAGCGACAGGTCAATCGGCTCAACACCGACTTGTTCTTTCAGCCAGCGAAGTAACCGGTAGAGATCGGTACGGTTTAACGGTCCGCCAATCTCGTCGAAATAGCCCCCCATCGGGGTTCCCCTTCTGCCATAGGCCACAGCATGGAGGAGGTGCGTGGGATAACCTGAGCGCATCAGCGACTCAGAGCGCAGGGAGGGCGCGTCATCGTTGACATAACCCTCGCGGTCCGCGCCGTGACAGAGTGAACAGTATTTCTGGTAATCAGCGGCAGCGGCTGCCGTTTCTTCGGCACCCATGGGGGGCATTTCCATGGCCTGGGAGGGGAAGCTGAAAAACAAAATGGTCGGGATAGCGGCTGACTGGAATAACTTTTTCCTCATGATCTGCCCCTGCGGTCTCAAAATCTAACTATGCCAGAAAATACTTCCTTGCGTGTTTGTGGGCTTTTCGGAGATTTCACTCCGTATGGCTGATCCGGGTCAGTGCGACGTCCAGGTGCTCAACCGTCCGATCGATATGGTGCAGCTTGTCCAGACCAAAAAGGCCCAGCCTGAATGACCTGTAGTCCTCCGGTTCATCACACATCAGTGGCACGCCCGCAGCGATCTGAAGGCCTTGTTGCATAAACTTCCGGCCATTTTGAATGTCCGGATCGTCCGTGTAGCTCACGACCACGCCGGGAGCCTGGAATCCCGGCGCTGCGACGCTTCTGATACCTTTGCTTTCGAGCAGTGCACGCACCCTGCGTCCCAACTCGATTTGTTCCTCGCGGACTTTCTCGAAACCGTATTCGCTGGTTTCCATCATCGTGTCACGAAATGTTCTCAACGCATCTGTAGGCATGGTCGCGTGATAGGCATGCCCGCCGTTCTCGTAAGCCTGCATGATTTCCAGCCATTTACGCAGGTCGCAGGCAAAACTGGTACTTATGGTCTGGCCAATACGTTCCAGCGCCCTCTCGCCCAGCATTACCAATGCGCTGCAGGGCGAGGCACTCCAGCCTTTCTGCGGGGCACTGATCAGTACATCCACGCCGCAGGATTTCATATCCACCCAAAGTTCGCCGGAAGCGATGCAGTCGAGTACGAACAGGCCACCGGCATCATGGGTCGCCTTGGCAACCGCCTGGATATAGTCATCAGGTAGCAGCATGCCGGAAGACGTCTCCACATGGGGTGCAAATACGACGCCAGGTTGCTCAGCCGCTATGCGTGCGACCACTTCGTCAACGGGTGCCGGGGCAAAGGGTGACTGGGGACCAGCGTCCGGTTTTCGCGCCTTTAAAACCGTGGTTTCAGATGCGATGGAGCCCATGTCCAGAATTTGCGACCAGCGAAAACTGAAAAAACCATTTCTGATCACCAGGCACTTTTTACCAGTTGCGAATTGTCTCGCCACCGCCTCCATGCCATAGGTTCCCCCACCGGGTACGACGACCACGGCATCGGCGTTGTACACTGATTTGAGCGTTCTTGAAATGTCGTTCATTACTTCCTGGAAGGTGGATGACATGTGGTTAAGAGAGCGGTCCGTGAAGACAACGGAATACTCAAGCAGGCCATGGGGATCGACATCAGGTAACAAGCCGGGCATGTTCAGAATCTCATTTTAAAAAGGGACCAGAAAGAATAGCATCTAAGCTGCTTGAAAAGAGAACCAAACCACTCTTAAATTGACCGGTAGCAACAGGAAGGCTCCCAATGAAAGGATATGACTTCAAAATGGCCCCAGGTTCAGGGAGGGTGAGAGTTTTCCTGGCTGATTGGTCAATTCTGAAGCGCTGGCATGATGAAAGGGTCCAGCGTCCCGGTGCTTCGGCGTAGACTGGGCGGTAATTATGCGGGCTGAATTCTGGAATGAACGATGGGCAAGAGGTGAAATTGGCTTTCACCAGGCCGGTTTCAATGCACATATGCAGGCGTTTACCGACCAGTTGGGTGTGCGCCCGGGAGGGCATTTTCTTGTTCCCCTGTGTGGTAAGAGCCTTGATTTGCTGTGGTTGGCAGAGCAAGGTTACAAGGTGACCGGAATCGAGCTCAGTGAAACCGCAGCACAGGACTTTTTCACGGAGAACCGCCTGGGCTTTGAAGTTCAGAAAGACACGGGTAAGACTGTCTACCGCGGAAACACCATTGAAATATGGTGCACTGATTTCTTCAGGGTTCTGGTTGAAGATCTGCCAGCCGTGGATGCGGTTTATGATCGTGCCTCACTCGTCGCTTTGCCGCCGGAAATGCGGCAAGCTTATGCGGAGCACCTGGGGGGCCTGATGAACGACGGCACCTGTATTCTTCTGATTACACTTGAATATCCGCAGAAGGAAATGAACGGCCCGCCATTTTCAGTGACACCCGTTGAAGTAGAGCAGGTATTTGGCCGGCAGTTCCAACAGCAGCAGATCTGGACAGAAGATTGCCTGGCTAATGAGCCGCGGTTCAGGAAAAAGGGGCTTACGCGAATGGAAGAGCACGTTCTCATTTTGACTAAAACCGGCCCTTGCGGGAAGGATTTGCCTTGACACTGAAGCAATCACTGCTGAAAAAGTTGCGTAAGCGGTTTGGCGGTAAAGCAGACTCGGTGACACTCACGCCTGAAGACCGGCTTCGGTTGTCTGGAAAAGGGCTCCGGGTAGCGGGTACGGAAAATTCTTTTGTCATCGAGATGGGTAAGCAAACGGTCCATGTTTGCCCCGACCGGCCGGCAAACGGCAAAAGAAGGAAGCCTCCCTATGACTACCTGCTGTTTGACCCGGAACTTTATCACTCGGGGTTAGCGCTCAGCCTCCGCCTCAAACCGGGTAAGATCCTGTCTGTAGATCATCGGCAGGATCATCAGAGTTTGGTGTTTCGTAAACCCAAGCATGCATTCCGGCGGCACTTGCAAATTTCACACGAAGGGGAAGCCCTGATTTTTCGAGACCCCATTTCAGAGCTGGGTACGTATCTGTCATTGGTCCCGGAAGAATCCGGGGGTTTGCGCCTTGATAGTGATCGCCAGCGTAGCCTGAAGCGAATCCGGGAAATTTTCGGGGGGCCTCTGGAGCAACTGCCTTCACAGGAGGCCCTGGATGCTCTGCGACAGGCAAACCGCCTGGTCGGGCAGGAACCGTATCGGCAGAAAGATTCTCTCGGGAACGCGGGCAGCATCGTTAAACTGCCATCGCACATGACGCCGGTTATTGTCGGTGATTTGCATGGACAGGTCGACAACCTGTTAAAAATACTGATGGAAAATTCCCTGCTTCACTCGTTGGATAGCAAGGAAGCGGTCCTGGTTTTACTGGGTGATGCCGTTCACCTTGAGAGCGAAGGGCAACTCGAGGACATGGAAAGTTCCATTTTGATCATGGATCTGATCTTGAAACTCAAGCTCGAGTACCCCGAGCAGGTTTTCTTTATCGCTGGCAACCACGACAGCTTTTCACCCGATGTCATGAAGGGCGGCATTCCACAGAGCATTTTGTGGGAAAAGCGGTTGGAGCAATTGCGTGGCAAGGATTACTGCCAGGAACTGTCTCTTTTCTACCGGCTGGCGCCGTTGATTGTGCTGTCGGACGACTTCGTCGCCTGCCACGCCGGCCCACCCTGTTCCAAAGTAAGCTATGAAACCCTGGTCGAAGCGAGGCAGTTTCCAAAGCTGGTACATGAACTGACCTGGAACCGGATAAAGTCCAGGAACTGGCCGGTGGGATACCGGAAGGGAGATGTAAAAAGGTTTCGCAAATCTTTGGGCCTGGACGAAACGGCACAATTTATTGTTGCGCACTATCCACAAAGCAAAAAAGACACGTTATGGCTGAACATTAATGAAATCCCGAACCACCATATAGTATTCAGCGCAAGAACCGATCGGGTTGGCCTGTTCAAAAGGGTGAAAGGGGAACTGGTGCCACAGGAGTATCCCGCCGAGGCATTGATTGAAGCTGTTAACCGGACGGGTGATTGATACGGGTGACTATGGGTCGACAAAATACCGGGGTGGGCCCTGGTACGAGTCCCTGACGAAAACACTCATGCCCTGGCGATGAAAATGGAGCGCAAGCTCCGCGTATACCGAAACCTGCAGAGTTACCTGTTCAAGAGTGATGTCTTCGTCCACCGGGAAATTGCCTTCGCCGAACCGTTCGCTGCGCTTTTCGAAAATCAACAGGGGGTCAGGAAGAAGGAAATCAAACACATATTTACTGCGCCAGTTGGTGCCCAGAACGCCCGTGTCCTCTGGCGGAATCTGAATACGTTCGAAATCGATCGGGCGGGGTGATTCCAGCCAGGTTTTGTCAAAAACCGTCACCGACTCCGGAAATCCGCGAAACGGAATGCCGAAATGAACCTCTCTTGGCCGCAGAGTCAGTATTCGGCTGCGCCACCAGTTTTTCAGGCCGAGATCCAGGTAGCCCTCCTCCGGCCAGCCTCCCAATTGGGTGATGAGCGTGGTCTTCCCGCTGCCAGGGGGTCCTGTAACGATGATTTGACGGAATCTTTCGCCTTCAGGAAAAGCAATGCCTTTGATCATGACCAGATCTTCAACCGCAAGCGTTTTCATGGCTCTACCATCAGAAAGTTGAAACCTTATCGAAGTCCTGTTGCAGAATTGTGACACAGAAATTCTTCGGGCCCGTCATAATTACGGGGAATAAATTCGACCCTGCTGCGTATAGGATGTAAGGCAATGAGAAAAATCGATATGCGACAGGAACTTGTACATCTTGGCAGCGGCGCCCACGCACTGGCCATTCAGCTGCTTGGCAATCGGGAAGATGCCGCTGATGTCGTGCATGATGCCTTCGCCGTGGTGCTCGCCAGGCCGGATGCCTACGATGTCAACAAGGGGGCGTTAAGACCCTGGTTTTTCAGGGTGGTCAGAAATCGCTGTCTTGACCTGTTGCGGCGGCGGAAAAAGTTCGAGTCGGTGGAGTTGGTTTGTCCGGGTGTATTACCGGATACAGCACTCGAAAATGCGCAGCGCGATGAACAATTACACAGCGCGCTTCTGAGGCTAAAAAGAAACCAGCGTGAAATTCTGGTCTTGAGAGATTACCTTGATTTTTCTTACGCAGAAATTGCCGCTGTTATGGATATTGCTCCCGGTACGGTGATGTCCCGACTTCACCGTGCCCGGATGGCCCTCAAAGCGATACTGGAGCCTGATCATGAATAGAGTGCCGAACGGAAGTGTAAGTATTGATGCCCATGTCAATGAGCTGTTATCGGGTTACCTGGATGGTGAATTGACCCAGCAGCAGCAACAAAAAGTGGGCCTGCACCTTGAGCAGTGCCGGCAATGCACCGCTGAACTGGAAGACATCCGTGCGCTGAGAGAGCGCATGGGGCAAACACAGATTGGAAATTCTGACCAGGACCAATGGAGAGAAATGATGAATGACACAGGAGTTCGTCTGAGCCATGGGTTGGGATGGCTGCTTTTCCTGGGTAGCCTTTTGATCCTGGCATCCGTTGCGATTATCGCGTTCTGGACTGATTCCTCTGCCAGCCTGTTCATGAGGTTGGTAGTCAGTGCTTTATATATTGGCTGGGCCGCTCTTTTCGTTTCTGTTCTTCGGCAACGGCTGATTGAGCGAAAAACCGATAAATACAAAGACGTGGAGATTTAATGATGATCATCGTGACCAGTGAATATATCGCCAACAAGCGCGTGGTAAAAACCCTCGGCCTGGTCCGCGGGAACACAGTGCGGGCGCGACATATCGGAAAAGACATCATGGCCGGTCTCAGAAACATCGTGGGCGGTGAAGTCCATGAATACGCAAAACTGATTGCAGAAAGCCGTGAGCAAACGCTAGACAGGATGGTGGCCGAGGCCCGGTCGCTGGGCGCCAATGCCATCATCGCGACACGGTTCACGACCTCGGTGATGATGGGGGGTGCTGCAGAGTTACTGGCCGTGGGTACTGCGGTGATCATCGAGGATGAATGACTCAGTAATCAGTGAGTGACCTTGATCGCGTCAGGCTGACCAGCCTGGCCAGTCCGCCCTCCAGGGCGCTCCAGGGCGACAGGATTTCCAGGTGCGCTACGGCAGCCGTCGGCATCAGTTTGTAGTCGGGCGGCGTCGGCACTTCGTTCGCACACAGGTTCTGCAACAGGGTTTCCAGACCGGGGTTGTGGCCGGCGATCAGAACGCGATGAGCGTCCGGGGGGCACGCGTTCAGAACATCGAGTAAGGCACCTGAAGAGGCGTGGTAGATACGCGAATCCCAATGGATGTTACTTGCCGGTATACCCATTTGTTCACAAACAGCGATCACGGTCTGTTTCGCCCGTTCCGCGGGTGAACTGACGACGTAATCCGGAACCAGCCCCTGCTCGTTCAGCCATCGCCCGACGCGAGGGGCATCTTTGCGGCCTCTTTTTGCGAGTGGACGGTCAAAGTCAGTGCGAGCGCTGGAATCCCAATCGGACTTGGCGTGGCGCAGTATCAGTAATTCTCTGGACATGACAAAGGATCATATACGGAATGGAATGAAAATCCAGATTGTTTTTTATTATTGATGTTACCAATGTACCAGGGTAAAATAAATACCTCAAAGCGGAGATATCACTATGGAGAAAAAACTGGTTGAAAGGACCCAGACCGGGGTTCGTATCGAGAAATCATTACTGAAAGTACTCAAAGGGCTGGCCGAATACTGTGAATTATCGCTGGGCGATTTACTCGAGGGTATTGTGTTGCACAGTTTTGAAGGCAGGGCGCCGTTCTCAGACAATACCTGCCAGGCCATCAATAACCTGAAACAGGTTTATGGCTGTGAGCTGACGGCGGCGGACAGTCACAAGCTGACCGAGGTGACAAAATGAGCAGTGAGTCGACTCGTGTCCATGACCCGGCAGGACGACAATTCCCGAGCATTGAAGCATTCGAATCCGGTACGCTGAATCCGGATACATTTGATCACGCTGCGCATGTTTTTATTGCCTGGAAACTGCTGGAAGAAAACACGCTCGCCCAGGCGACCGGGAGATTTCTTGCGGCCCTTAAAAGACTCACCAGGGCGCTGAACATTGAATCGAAGTATCACGAGACGATCAGCTGTTTCTATATGACCCTGATTGCTGAAAGGCGGGCCGGGCTGGCCGGATCGGATTGGCAGGCTTTTTCAGATGCGAACCCCGATTTACTCGGCCCGGCAACTGCATTGCTTGGAGAGTACTACTCACGTGAACGGCTATGGTCTGACCTGGCAAAACGGCAATTCCTGCTGCCTGAGCGGAATTTGAAGACAATCAACGAGTAGCTCATTTAAGGGAATTCTCACGTTGATAGAACGTCTTTTTAGCTGCTAGCGTATATATTGTCAGCTGATGGAGACCTGGAAACATAATAATCGCGCGGTCATGCTGTTCTTTACTGTGGCGGTCGCGGTGCACGTGGTTGTTTTCTTGATCCCGGTCACGCAGAAAATGGTGACCGCCATCAATGACGCACACATTCTCCAGGTGCGGCTGGTGTCCCCCTCCAGGCCGGAAGTGGTTGAACAAGTCCCAGCGCCCCCCCTGGAATGGCCTGAATCACAACTATCCGCCCTGGAAGACTTGCCACCTGCGCCTGCCGCAACCCCGCCACCAGTGCCGGAAGTTGTACAGCGACCATCATCCACCATCGACAGAAAACGCGTGCTTTCCAGCCAGTTCAATTATGAGAGCGCCGTAAGACAACCACTGTTTGGTAAAGCAAAACCACAGGAAGAGGCGCCCGACTACTACGTTCGCCAGCGGACGTCGATGGAGATGGCGCTGAACCAGCCAGTACTGCAGTTACCGTTTGAAGACACCCGGATTTACCTGGTCGACAGCTATGAAGAGGGTTTCATGGGCGGATTCGAGCGGTTTTGGGACGATGTTTCCGTGCCGTTTGGATTTACCACCAAAAACAACACCCGCGTGCAATGTGTCTGGGTTTTGGTGATAGCCGGTTGCGGCTGGGGGCACAAGACCCTGTTCCACAGAGCGGCACGGTACCGGGAAAAGCCCAAAGAGGCCCATATAGAGAACAGCTGAAGCCCAGAAGTGCACAAAATCAAGCCACAATTCGTTTCAGCACTGGCAACGTTCGACCACAAGCACAGGGTTCTCCTGCTTCAGCACGGTCACCGGTTTCATAACGTATCAAGGGTGTCTGATAATTATGGAGCGGGGTTACTATGACGCGCCCGGTCTGCCCAGGGTGACAAGGACTGTTGTCATCATTCAGAACTTCAACGAAAATATATTCAGACTGAATGTGCAGATTGCCACCTTCCGGGCACTGAAGAGCGATCACTCCGATTTCATCCAGAAAATACTCATGGAAAATGCTTAAACCCCAGACCTTTTCAGCCATTGTTCTCAGCTCAGGATTGAGAGATCGGCCTCTACAGCGAACCTCACGAAGGTTTGGCGGCTTGTATCCTTCTGAGGTTGAATGTTCGAGCAAAGATTGCAGAACGTTGGGCGGCGCTTGCAAAGAACCGGGATCAAGCTGGACAAGTTTTCTGAACAATTCCCTGGTCGTCATGTCCGGGGAAAGGTCAGTCGAAGGGCCGGACCAGGGCAGTGCTGACCAGCGGCCGGATGAACTGCTCTCGAGCCCAGCCGAATAACCCATTCGAAGATGAGTCATTGAAACATCCGTGTCATTCCATTCCTGGCTTCGAAGTGCGAGAGCGCCGCTCCAGGTATTTACCAGTCCTGTGACAATGATTTTCACTTTTTGTCCGGATGGATTTGAAACCCTGACCAATTGTGACCTGCCGTGATTGGCTGGCCGGTTTCTGACGAAGATTTTTTGACTGTTTTTCTGTACTTCATCGAAAGTTAGAATGGGTAGCTGGGTCAGGTGCCCCTCGTATAACCCACCCACTGGCAGAGTCTCCAGAAAATTCAGCGCTCCTTGATAATAAAGTGAATTTTGATGGCTAAATCGAAGCAGGTTTTCCAACTGGCGCAGTTGCAGGTGCTGAAAAAACCCGGATTCCATCCATTGGGTAAATAACAGCTGCGCATGTAACGCGAATACAGCGCTTTCTTCATAGCCCGGAATTTCCGGCCAGGATGGAAAACCGGCTTGCACAGCACCCGAATGCTGTGAATTTGAGTCAGTTGGTCTGTCTGAAGATTTAGCCATCGGCGCTTTCTTCATTGATCGATCATTGCTTCGGGAAGGTCAGATTTGAATTCTTCAAATTTTCCATTGGCGGCACGTGGAATGTCGTCAACTTCAATAATGTTGACGTTGAATGGATAGTGAAATTTTTTCTGGACAATAGCTTGAACCTCATCTTTTTCTGCGTCAGTAAACGGGCGTACAGCGACTATTT
>Ga0316193_10000053_pt1 | contig 52530 bp, 48 predicted proteins | sample MerIslsedime2_MG_FD_207735 | JGI IMG/M metagenome (GOLD analysis project Ga0316193, IMG submission 207735) | Coastal sediment microbial communities from Maine, United States - Merrow Island sediment 2 | ecosystem: Environmental > Aquatic > Marine > Coastal > Sediment | place: USA: Maine... | reverse complement strand
CGCCGCTGAGGAAGCCGCCGACCCTGTTTTTTAGTTTTTCCAGGGCCGGGAAAACCGTGAAAACGTACGCCAAGGTTTCTTTTGCCTGGGCGGCGGTGGCCAGGTATCCGCCGATCTTTAGGTTTTCAAGAACGTTGCTCTCCTTGAAAATGCGCCGGCGTTCCGGGCACAGGATAATTCCCAGTTTTGCCCTGCGGCTGGGCTTCATGCCCATCAGTTCCTGATCTTTATAGCGGATGCTGCCGCTGATCGTGATGCGCTCGCCGCCTGCCATTTCCTCCTTTTTGCGAATGTCGAGCATAATACCGGAAAGTGCGTACATGAGCGTCGATTTGCCCGCACTGTTGGCGCCAAAGACCCCGACGATCCGGTTCTCACCACACTGGAGGCTCACGTTGTTGAGGGCCAGCATGTTCTCGTAAAAGACCATGAGACCGGAGGCCTCAAGCATGTTTCATCACCTCCTCGACGCTTTCCGATCCGAAGTAGGCCTCCCGGACCCGCGTGTCGGCCATGACCTCTGCGGGGGGCCCTTCGACCAGTTTTTCGCCGAAATTGAGCACCATCACCCGGTTCGCTACTTTGAACAGCTCCCGCAGACGGTGTTCGATCATGATCAAGGTGATGCCGTCCATCTGAAGCCGCTCGATCAACGGCACCATGCTGGCGATTTCGCTCATGCTCAGGCCGGAGAAGACTTCGTCACATATGATCAGCTCCGGCTTGAGTGCCAGGCAGCGGGCCAGTTCCAGGCGTTTGAGGTAACCGGTCGGCAGGGTGGCGGTCAATTTATAGGGGACATACGAGTCGCGTTCGAAGCCGATTTCTTCCAGAATATCGATGCCGACCGTGTTCCGGTCGCCCAGTCGACCGCCGCCACGCCAACCACCGGTGCGCCGGGCGCGGGGAGAAAAGAGCGGAATAACCAAATTTTTGTAGGCCGGCAGGCTGTAATAAGGGCGCATAATTTGAAACGTTCGTGTTACCCCCATGTCGGCGATCCTGTGGGGTCGCATCCCGGTAATGTCACGACCGCAAAAAAGGATACGCCCGGAGGAGGCCTTGACGAAACCGGTGATGCAATTGACCACCGTGGTTTTTCCGGACCCGTTGGGGCCGATGATGCCCAGGATTTCCCCCCCGTCGACATCGAAGCTGACCCGGTTGAGCGCAATGATGCCGCCGAAGGTTTTGGTCACTTCCCGGACTTCCAGGATCGGCTTCCCCTTCATATTTTCGTCCACCTTTCGATCTGATGATACTTTCGTTGGCCGTAGACCATCAACCCCTCGCTTCGTAAGACGATAAAGGCCAGAAGAATCAGCGAGTAAAACACGATTCGAAGGGTGCCGAAGTCCCGTAGAAGTTCCGACACCGGTACCAGAATCAGGCAACCGAGCAGCGGTCCGACCAGGGTTCCGCTGCCCCCGATGACCGTCGCCGCAATCGGCAGCACCGAGAAGTCAAGAGCAAAGGTGGATATCCCGGCCCACATGTAGATGTGCACCAGGCAGGCCCCGGCCAGACAACCGATGGCCGAGGCGACGAACACGGCCAGGGCCCGGTAACGGGTCACGTCCATGCCGGACGCCCTGACGGCCTGATCGTTGTCCTTTACGGCGCGCAGCACGAGTCCCAGATCGGTGTTGACCAGGCGGCGGACGGCGAAAAGAAACAGCAGCAACATGATGATGACAAAATACTGCTCCAGCCAGGCGCTGGGGAAGCTGTCGATGCCCATGATCCCATCGGTGCCGCCGAGAATGTCCAGCGCCTCGATCACCCGGGCCAGAAATAAGGGATACATCAGGGTTACGATGGCAAAGTAGACACCGCGCAGAGGGAGACACGGCAGCAGCATCAGGGTGCAGAGAGCACCTCCGATCAGGGTGGCAGCGGGTATGGTGACAAGCGGGGAGAGGCCCAGTTTGGTGTTCAGGATCGCGGTCAGATAGCTGCCGGTGCCCACGAAAAAGGCGCCGCCGAGGGACACCAGTCCCACGAAGTGGGCCAGAAAGTCGAAGCTCAGGGCCAGCAGGGCGTAAATACAGACAATGGAAACCACCCGCTGCCAATACATGCCGGGCATTACCTGCGGCAGGGCCAGCAGGCCGACGATCAACACCAGGCGGGGTACGGCTAGATACGCCAGCTCCCGCCAGGACATCAGGGCGTAGATCCCTTCGGTGCGCACCTTGATGCCGCGGTCGATCCTTTCCTTACGACGTTGCGGTGTTGCGGCGTTCAAACCCGCTCCTCCAGTTCTTTCTGCTGACCGAAGAGGCCGGATGGTTTGAGAATCAGCGTGAGGATAATGGCCAGTAGGGCCACGACCATCTGAAAATGGGATCCCAGGTAGACAACTGTCAGGATCTGGGCAAAGCCGATGATAAAAGCGGCCAGCACTGCGCCGGCCCAACTCCCGATCCCACCGACGATGCAGACTGCGATGGCCAGGATCAAGACGTTGTAGCCTGATTCGACCACGATGTTGCCCAGCGGCAAAAGCACGACGGCGGCCAGGGCCGCCAGTGCGGAGCCGAGCCCCATGGCCACCACGGCCATAAAATCCGAGTCGATTCCCAGCATCAGTGCCGCACGTTCGTCCTGGGCCATGCCTTGCAGGGCCAGACCGATGCGGGTGTAATGCGTGAACACCCACAAAAAGGCCACCAGAGCCGCACCGATGCCCACCGCCAACAATCGCTGATAGTCCACGGAGATGCCGGCGATGGTTGTGCTCCCCTCGATGAAGGGCGGCAGGGTGTAGGTCATACCCTTGAAACCGCTCCACCTCAGACCTTCCAAAATGGCCAGAGCGATGGCGTAGGAGGCGATGATTTCGGAGATTTCCATGCCTCTGACGCGGATCAGGAAAACGCGGTAAATGACGGCGCCGATGATCGCCGTGATGACCAGCGCCAGGACAATACTGATGAAATAATTGAGGCCAAAAGTGTTGAGCGCGCTCCAGACGATAAACCCGCTGAGCACATACAGGGCGCCGTGAGCGAAATTCGGCAGTCGGCTGGTGCCGTAAACAAGCGCGAAACCCAATGCATAAAGCATCAGCGCCACACTATTGATCGTACCGTAGATGAGGATGTCCATTGGTCGGTTGGTCCGTTTGCCGGTTAGTCGGTTGAGCCCGTTAGCCGGTTTACTGCGCGACTGACGCCGATTTGCCCCGAAGCAGTCGGGGAATGACGGTATAAAGCCATTTCGGGGTGGAAACGGTTTATTGTCATCCGTGGTTTGATTTTTGAGACTGCTCGGTTTCCGATCCAGAAATGAGCAATTTTTCGCAAGTTCAAGGAAATCGGTGGAATTGCGCGGAGGCATACTACTGTATGCCGCACAAGCGATTCCGCCGATTGACGCCGAAATTGCGGGAAAGGGCCATTTCTGGACTATTTTTGCATCCAGGGCGGCAGCAGGATCTCGCCTGTGGCGATGCTCTTGGGATACACCACGACGCGTTTGCCGTCCTGCCACTGCAGGATGCTGCCGACGGCCCCCTCCTTGGGGTCGGTTGAAGGGATAACCTGGTGGCCCTTGGGGTCGAAACGGAGTCTACCGTACACGCCCATGATGTCGGTTTTCTCGAGTGCTGCCACGACTTTGTCGGAATCGAGACTGCCGGCACGCTCGATGGCGTCCTTGAGCACATACACCGCCATGTAGCTGCTGGAGGTACCCAAACCTTCCGGTTCAATGCCCCAACGCTTGGTGTAGGCATCGTAGAATTTCATCGTCCAGGGCGTGGCATTTGAGGGCGCATTGCCGGCGTTGACCACGTTACAGAGAGTGTATTCTCCCTTTCCGTCCGTTGCCTTCCAGAATCCGGGCTGCTCTGCGGCCGCAAGCGTGGAACCGAAGGGCAGTGCCGGAATTTTCATGTCGTACCACTGCTTCAAAAGGATGGCGCTTTCGGGCATGTCCATCCAGATATTGATAATTTCCGTTTTCGACTCCTTGGCTTTCAGTAGACCCATGGAAAAGTCGGTGGCACCGGTGGGATAAATTTCAAGACCGGTTACATTCCAACCCTTCTTTTCGGCGATGGCCTTAATAATGTTGGCTGCACCACGCGCGTGGCTGACATCCTGGGCGATGATAAACAGGTTGTTGAACCCGTACTTCTCCTTTAGTTCGGTAAGGTTGGCGAAAATCTCACCCACAAGATTCTTGGCTTCGCCATGGATGCGGAAGCAGTATTTGAATTTGTCGTACTGTTCGGCGACCAGGGCGTTATATTTAGGTGTCAGTACACCAGTGGTGAGAATGGACACCTTTTTGTACTTTGACAGCAACGGCATGGCTGCCAGCGCCGCCTCGGAGCGGACCGGCCCACCGATGATAAAATCGGCCTTTTTATCCAGAATCAGCTTTTCCACGGCCAAAAGCGCTTCGCTGACCGGCACGCCGGGTTCGAGATCCCGGGTGTCGATAACTTCGATTTTAAACGGACGTTTTTCACCGGCGACATTAACACCGCCGGCGGCATTGATTTCTTCCACGGCCAGCGTGACGCCGCGCTCGGCATCCCAGCCGTACAGAAAGGCTGTGGCCAGAGGGCAGCCGATGACGATCGGCTGCGCGGCTTGCACAAGCCCCGCAGACAAGGTCAGCGAGATGGTCATCAGCAAAACGAACAGGCTTTTCAAACGGTTGGTTTTCATGACGCACCCCCCTTTCAGCAACACAAGCGTTGAGGATTAAAAGATCGCTGTCAACATTTATTCATACCGATTCAGCGATCAAGGAATTCAGGAAAAATGATCCTGGGTTACGAAGGTGAAAGGCTGCCGTGCGGGAGGATTGAACTGGTTAGGTTGCTGCGGCAATAACCGGTAGAATTCTGCGCCCGCCGCCATGGAGATCGGATCGCCGATGGAGGAGCGCTGCAGTTCAACTGTCGCACGTTAAAAACCGGTTCGGTCTTCAGAAACGTCGGTCGACTCTTTCTTTGATGGCACACTGCTGTCGGTATGTCAATTCCAATGGGACTTTACCGGAAAAACTTGGTTTTAATCCGGCTCCCGGTAAAGCGCCAAAATTCCCGATCTAGCCAGCTTTTTGATGCCCATCGGTTCCATGAGCCGGATGAGGGCGTCGATCTTATCCTGCCGGCCGGTCGCCTCAATAATGTAATGGGTTGCGCCGGTATCGACGATCCGGCCCCTGAATGTTTCTGCGATTCTGAGTATTTCAGGCCGATTCTCCGGCTTGGCCTCGACACAAATCAACGCCATTTCACGCTTGACGGCTTTCTTACCTGTCATGTCACGAACTTTGATCACGTTGATGAGCCGCCTCAGTTGCTTTATAATTTGTTCGAGCTGCTCCGGTGCGGCGGTCGTCGTGATGGTAATGCGGGACATTTCCGGGTTGGCGGTCGGGGCACCGCAGATCGATTCGATGTTATATCCGCGGCCGGCAAAAAGACCGGAAACGCGTGCAGTGACACCGGGTTCATTCTCGACCAGCATCGTTAAAATCTGTTTTGGGTTCGGCATCCGGAAACCCTCACCCATTCGATTTTACAACGGCGGTTGCTGCAGACGCACGAGATATCGGGTCGGCCCTTCGGCATAGCTGATCATGGGCTGAAAGGATCAGTTCCTCGGTGGTCTCCCAGTCGATGCAGGCGTCGGTGATCGAAACCCCGTACTGCAGGGTGTCCAGGCGCCCCTTATAATCCTGCCGGCCTTCCTGCAGGTTGCTCTCCAACATCAAACCGATGATGGCATCGGTGCCACCGGCCCGCTGATTGATAACATCCTGCCAGACCACCGTCTGTTCCTCGTAGCGCTTACGTGAATTGGCATGCGAGCAATCGACGATGACCGCTTCGGGAAGATGGTTGTCTCGCAGTAGCCGCAAAGCTTCGCGAATGCTGACCGAGTCGTAATTGGGGCGGCGGCCGCCTCGCAGCACGATGTGCGTAAACGGATTACCGGTGGTTTTAACTATGCAGGCTTTGCCTTCCGGGTCAATGCCCAGAAAACTTTGGGGCGAACCGGCGGCAATCATGGCGTTTAATGCCGTATCGAGTCCGCCGTCGGTGCAGTTTTTAAACCCCACCGGCATGGATAAACCGCTGGCCATTTCCCGATGGGTCTGTGATTCGGTCGTGCGGGCCCCAATGGCTGCCCAAGAGACCAAACCGGCGATATACTGAGGGGTGATCGGATCGAGCATTTCGGTAGCGGTGGTAAGACCCATTTCGGTGATTTTCAGCAACATCTCGCGCGCCTTGAGCAATCCCTGCATCATGTCGCAGGATCCATCAAGCGCGGGGTCGTTGATGAGGCCCTTCCATCCCACGTTCGTGCGAGGTTTTTCGAAATACACCCGCATCACCAGATAAATGGTCTCATTGACCTTTTCTTTTAAACAGTTGAGTCTATGGGCATACTCCAGGGCCGCTGCTTCGTCGTGGATCGAGCATGGCCCGGCAATGACCAGCAAACGCCGATCCTTTTTTCCGATAATGTCCTGGATGACCCGGCGTCCCGATATAACGGTCCGGGCGGCTTCAGGGGTAATCGGCATGTCATCTTTCAGCGCATGTGGGGAGATAAGCGGGATGAATTCTTTGACATTTACATCATAGGTTTTCATGATTCTGCTCCTTTAAAATGTGGCGGCCGCAGCGCAGAATATTGTCACACCTGCGGTAGGGCTCCCTCCAAAAAAAAAAGCCGCAGGCACGATCTGCCTGCGGCTTTTTGGGTTGGTGATGGTTCAGCGAACCCCAGGCAGACCACGGGTGCCGTCATAATACCCGTAATGAAAATGCCTGCCTGCATTTAGCCCGATCATTAAAATGCTCCTTTACCATGAAACGGGTTACTGATGACACGCCCGCAAAGAGATGTCAAGTAAATATACTTTTTTTTCTTCCGCGGATCACTCAGAAAGCATCTCTTTAATCGCATCCAGCACCGGGTTGATTTCACCCGGGTCCCGTTGAGATGTCGGCGGGCTGGTCCCTGCCAGGTATTTTTTCACGCAATCGTATTGTTCCCAACCCTTGAGCGGGTAGTTCAGGTCGACGGATTTCCATTTCGGGTGCCCGTTTTGGATCAGCCAGTCGAGATTTTCATAAATAAGTTTGGCCATGCGGCCGACATTTTCGCAATGAAACCGCCTGAAGTTGTAGGAGATGAGAACGGCTTTCACCGCAACGGTTTCCACGGCTTTATCCTGCCAGGTGTAAGTGTTGGCCGGGATTTCAGACTGGGGATAGAATTCCAGAATGCTCTTGTTGGTTATCGGGATCAAGGCCAGATTGTCTTCTGCCGTGACGTTTTCGCTGAAAAGTTTGACCGGGTAACCGGCCACGTAAAACATGGCGTCAATTTTTCCCTGCTTCAACAGGTCCAAGGCCTCGTCAAGTCCTATGGTCAGCATTTCCGCCGGTTCAATCCCCGAAACCTTGAAGAGAAGCTGTGATGTCAGGTAGTTGCCGCTGCCCTCCGTTCCGACGGCCACCCTTTTCCCGGCCAAGTAATCAAAATTGAGAATGTCTCTTTTCCCGAGCAGGTGAATCTCCTCGTTATAAAGCGGAAAGACCATCCTGGTTTTCGAAGCGATCTGCTTCAAGGCCGGATTGGTTTGAACCTGTGACACAAAGGCCAGCACGTCCGACTGGACGATCCCCAATTGGGTATTCGGTTTATTGTAAACCGCATAGATATTTTCAACCGATCCCTTGGAGTTATCGACCCGCAGATCAACATTGGCGAGCGCGAAAAGTTTTTGCAGGTTCAAACCGAACTGGTAGTAGGTTCCCTTAGGGCCTCCCGTCATGATTCCCATTTTTACCCGGTTTGGACTCTGGGCCGATGCCGGGCCGAGGCACAGCAGAACAAGGAATAGAGCTAACAGGCCTTGCACCAGGACTTCGGTCGCCGACCGCGGCGCGTGTAACCGTCTTTTCCGGATCATTTTGTCCCCCCTTCATTTTCAAGATCAAGATCAAGGTTTCTTGCCACTCTCCATGCCAACCGGTCCAATCTCTGAGTGTCGACGCAGCCGGTAAGCGTTCGATTTTATCTCGACCTTTATATTGATTCAGGAAACCATCTTCTATATAAAAGCAAATATCATACTAACATGCCAGGTCAAGAGCGTTTTCAGAACTTACATGGTTCTTCGGACAATTCATTAAAAAGATTGATTGAACCCCTTAAAGGAGGCGGTAAATGAAAACGAAGCTGACCATTCTCTGTGAAAATTCTGTTGGTGTTCCTTTCGGCGTCATCGGTGAACATGGTTTTGCCTGCTATGTGGAAACCGACAACCGGAACTATTTGTTCGACACAGGACAAGGGTTCGGAATCGTACAGAATTCCCTGGCGCTCAAGAAAGACTTGCGCGATATCGCGGCGATCATGATCAGTCACGGCCACTACGATCATACCGGCGGGCTGCCGGCGGTCCTTCAAGTCAGGGGACCGGTGGATGTGTACGGCCACCCGGATATCTTCATGGATCGGATCTGGTCCGCAGAGGGAAGCACACGGTTTATCGGTATTCCCCACAGTCGCCTTTATCTGGAATCACTCGGTGCGAGATTTCGACTGGAAACCGGCATGGTCGAGGTGGGTCCCGGCGTGTTTCTGACCGGTGAGGTTCCCCGGGCGAGCTCTTTTGAAAAGGGAGATGCCAAAATGACGGCCATTACAGCCGGTGGTGAAAAGATCCACCCCGACCCTTTGAAAGACGACCTGTCGCTGATCGTGGATTCGGATAAAGGGTTGATCATCGTTCTCGGCTGTGCCCACGCCGGCATGATCAACATCATTGAGTATGCCCTGGAAAAAACCGGGCGAAATAAAATCTTCGCCATCATCGGCGGAACCCATCTGGGCTTTGCGAGTGACGAGCAGTTCAATGAAACCCTGAAAGTGATCGACCGTTACAAAATAGAGCGCATCGGTGTTTCCCACTGCACCGGATTGCCGAGAGCATCGATGTTGCATGCGAAATTAAAGGATCGGTTTTTCTTCGGAAGTGTCGGTTCGACGCTGGAGGCCTGATATGAAACTTAACGGTACGATACCCAATCGATCAAATTGGATGCTTGCTGCCAGAGGCGGCGCTGAATTGTAATTTTTGGGTTTGGGTTGAATTCTCGGACTAGATGGCTTTTTCTACCACCGGTATCCGCAGGTTTCGAGCGGGGACCAATGTGGCGAGATCGGTATCAGGATTGTATCTTCTGATCAACCATAAGGGCAGTTCGAATTCCTCGTTGGCGAGCATCCAGAGAGTGTCGCCTTTTTTGATGCGATAAACCTGCACCGCCTCGACACGATAGGTAGAGAAAAAGTCTTCCACCAATTCCTTGTGGTATTCGAACCGTTGCTCCTCGAAGGCTTCCTTTGTTGTTCGACGCAGCGGGATCTTCAGCTTTTGCCCGATGTGAATGACCTGTCCATACGGAATTGCGTTGAGGTGTCGAATTTCACCGGCTCTAATCCCAAGCCATTCGGCATAATGCCCGATGGTTTCCTCGATTTCCACCTGAATGATCCCGATCGGCCGGCCGTCGTTTAAGACCACGTGTGTTATCGAAAGGTTGCCGGTGACCATTTTCGTGTCGAGTGCACCGACTGAGACCGGATCAGATGCTGGACGGCTGTCTGTCTCAGGAGAACTTGTCGGCTCCGAAACCGTATTTTCCTCTGCGGACGGTGTCGGTTCGGCTTGCGTGTGTTCGTTGTCTATCACAGCCGGATTGGAACCCGGCACAGGATCCGATGTCTCGGAAACGGTAGCGAACTGTTCGATCAGAGATGCGGTCATTGGATTATCGCCGATACCTGTTTCGTGATGTTCGCTCGCAACGGGTATCATGATTGAGACGGGAACTTCTTCAAGGGGCGGCTCAATTGACGGCGTGATTATTTCGTCTATTCGTTGCGGAACGCTTGCCGTTGCGACCTTTTGATCCAGTGCGTCGATTGTCGTTTGGCCTTCAACAACAGAGGGGGGTGGTGGCGGCACCTGTGCGAGTTCTGTCTTTCGGGTTTCCGGCCGGACGGCAATCTGAGGTTTTTTTTCTTCAGGAAGAGGGATGCGCAGATTCTGGTTGACATAGATGGTGGCCCTTTTATTCAGGTCGTTAGCGGCTATCAAATCCGTCAGACGAATGCCGTGCAATCTGGCGATATCGCCGGCGGTATCGCCCCGGCGCACGGTGTAGAGCCGGCCATGCTTCTGGTCCTGCCGGAATATCTCCGGTGACAGAGCGGCCATGAGGTTTTCCCAATTTTGCTCTCCGTCTGCCGGCAGTCGCAGCCGGTAGCCTTGCGGGACGTATTTCTGTCCGGCAATGACCGGTTGTCGCAGGGCGGGGTTAAGCCGCCGCAGAGTGCCCATATCAATGGACAATCCCTGGGCCAGCAGGGGTAATGAGGCAAAGCCGGCTAATTCCACTTCGGTGGTCTTTATCGGAACATCCATTTCGAGTTCTCCGAAATAGTGGCGATAGTTTTTAGCCACCTCCCGCGCCGCTAAAAATTCGGAATAGAAATTCCTCGAAGCGAATCTGAATATTCGGCTCCGGTAGCCCTTAAAGATCGCCGCATAGCTTCCCATCTTACGCTGGGCACGCAACATACCGGAGAGCCCATGGTTGTAGGCGGTGAGGGCCATAGGCCAGTCCCCGAGCTTTTCGTAGTTGCTCTTCAGCAACCGGGCCGCTGCATGAGATGAGCGAATCGGGTCGCGGCGTTCGTCAACGGTGTAGGCGACCGTCATGTAACGCTTGCCGGTGGAGCGGGTAAATTGCCAGGCGCCTGCCGCGCCGAATTTGCTGTAGGCTTCCGGATTGAAGGAGGATTCCACATGCGGCAGATAGGAGAGATCGAGGGGTAGTCCGTGATCCCGAAATATTTGCTTGATTTCAATTAAATAGGCGCCTGACCGAATCAGTCCTTCACGAAACCGGTCTTTCTGACCGACCTGGCAGCGAATTCGGCGCAGAGCGTGTTGAAAATCCACTTTCCCGGCATCCGGGCCAAAGAGGTCCGCCACACGCTGCTCTTCCGGACCGGACGGCAGAGCCCCGCGCGCCAGTTTTTTAAGCAACGCTTGATAAGTCTTTTTGGCGGCTTTAATGCGCCGTCGATTTCGTTTGCCGGCACCAGGCCGGTCCGGTTTGTCAAGTTTGACGACGCCGTAAACAATATCCAGGTTTTGGTTGTCGTGAATGATGCCCTGCCCGGAATGATATTCGGAATAGACTTTTACCCAGAAGTTTACATTGGGCTGAATGCATTGCGGCACGGGGAAAGGATCGGCTTCGGATTCCGAGCCCCGGCAGAAACCCGGGCAAAGGGATAGTGCCATCATCAAGCAACAAGTTACGAAAAGCCTCTGCATGGACTTCCTCATCGTTATGTGGGTGATACCAAAACCCGGTGTTATTCGTGCACCTCTTGATAAACATAATAGGGGAAAAAATCGTTGGTGCAGTCGTAGACCAACTCCCGGACCAGGTTGCCATATTTTGCTTCCGGATCATTGATGTTGACGCCGACGGGTCCATTCCGGTTCAAACTGATAGCCGCCACGGATTTTTTGGCGGCGGATGAATTGGTCCACAGGGTGGCGCCGCTTCCGGATTCCAGGAGCCTGGCTGTCAGCATCCCTTCGAGATACGCCTCGGCTTTAACAGTCGTCGCCACCGCATTCCAGCGGATTTTAGGCTTGACCTCAGAGATCTCCAGGTGGCCTGTGAATACGGCATTGACATGGTATTTTTCAGCAAGGGCCATGAGGATATCCGGGTTGAGATGATCGGCTCCGAAAGACGTTAAAATGGGTGCCATGGGACCGAGTTCGAGAAACCGCACACCCGGCTGCGCAGACTGTGCCCGCTGCATGAAATTCTGAGTGACGGTCTGTTTGAGGTTATCATTTAAGTTTGAGGAAAAATCGATAATGCCAATGTTGTTAAAAGGTGTCAATACGATACGAGGCGGGACCATCACTTTCTGTCTGTGAGTGCAACCGACCAGCAACACAACGGTCAGAAATAACCACACGGCTGTCCAACTTTGTGTTGAAAGGCTGAAATGTGTACCATTCTGCTGCCGAGTCATGTCATTCCCCATTTGGTTCAAAGTTTCAATGTGTTATGTGTAGAGGTCTGAATTCTGTGGACGGAAAAGATGACTGCAATAATCAGACCACGCCTGATTTAATTAAAAGCGTCGTTATTTAAATCGATTATACTCAAACACCGACGACCGATCCGAGGATTTTGACGTGAAGTGTCAAATTTGCAACACTGATTGTCGGCTGCCCGGGCACGGAGGGGAACACGGCGGGACAAAGGGAGATCACCGGCCGGTTTTTAGGATCAGCCTCAGGGAATGCGGCAGACGGGAAACGAAGCGGATGCTTCTCGATTGTCGCATTATTCTTGCACACGCGACATAAGGGCCCCAGCAAAAAATAATTCCACATCTTGCTTGCCTTTTGTCCCGTCTGCCGCGTTACATCCACCGGCACGTATCTCGATATGCGCGGCTGAATGTGCCTTGCAGACGAGCAAAAATTCGGCGCAATATCGTGGAATTATTTCTTACCGTGACCCTAAACCGGACCATCTCGCTGTTGATGCGCACGACCCCTCCGGCGGCAAGGTATTCGGGGACCAGCACCGTCACCCCGTTTGAAAGAACCGCCGGTTTGTTGCGGTTTGTGGCCGTCGCTGCCTTGATGACCGGTGCGGTTTCAGCGATTTCAAGGTTCACGGATTCAGTTATTTATGAAGTTTTTGGATGCAGGTTTCAAAAATTCTAACGATATTGTAAAGCGCCAGCCGCATAAACCAGTCATAGCACGGATGCTCGGGAAATTTGGGTATGGCATATTTCCCTCTGTTTTGCGCCAACGCCCGAATCCCGAATTCTCCGATGTTCCACATCAGGGCCTCATACGCTGCGGCATTGAGATCGCAGGCCCAAACAGTGCGCTTGTCGGTGGCCAGAGCGTCTCGATAGTCTTCTGAAAAAACGGGCTCATTAAACCCTACGGCTTGATTTTTTAGGCTGAACTCACAACCGTAGACCAGCGCAATACCCAAAACAGCGCCGTGCATGCGCAGTTGCCAGACCGCATCGATCTCCGTGCGAGGCAGGGGATAACCACCGGTTTCGAGATTGATCAGGCTTGCAATGGCACCGAATTCACCCGCATACCGCAGCAGCAGAGTCAGGGAATTTTCATCAACCGTCTCGACCCACTTCTTCAATTTGGACATCGGCACCCCTGCTTCAAGGATAGTGATTCATATTTTCCGGCCCACATAGTCCACACGTAAAAAAGACCGGTTTCGAATCGGCGGCACCCGAAAGGTGCATGCGATCAGACCATTCTCATTGGCGACCTTCCGCGTCAAAAAAAAACCGAGCTGCTTTTATGAGGCAAGCCGGTTTTCGTGATGTTCCCCGGCAACCCGGCTGTCTACATAAGATCCGTGGCTTTCCGTCCCTGCCTCGCGACAGGTTTGGCCCTTTTGCGGGAAGTTACTTATTTTTAACGATTATACGATGATGTGTCGGGTTTGTCAAATTTCCGTGAAGCGATAAGGGAGAGTTTCGGGTCGGTTAAAATCGGGCCGGTCGCAATGTCGTTCCGGTCGAAAAACGGCCGGACCGCGTGGTGCGGTGTTACGAAACAGGGTCCTTTTTGCAAAAATTTATCTGCCCGAGAAAGGGATCAGCCGGCACAATTTTCAGAGCCGGATTTCGACTTTGTCCTGCAGGAAATTTTTAACAGCGGTAATCGGCACCTCACGGCGGTGAAAGATGCCGGCCGCCAGGGCCGATTCGGCTGCGGTTTTGGTAAAGACCTCCAGGAAATGATCAGTACGACCGGCTCCGCTGGAGGCGATAACGGGAATAGAGACCGCCTCCTTGACCGCATTGATCAGCTCGATGTCGAATCCGAGCCGGGTGCCGTCTCGATCGATACAATTCAACAGGATTTCACCTGCTCCCAGATCTTCACAGGTCCGGGCCAGTGTTACGGCGTCCAGGTCCCGTCCTTCCCGTCCGCCCTTTATGGTGCATTGGTACCAGCAATATCTTTCGCCATCGGGACCAGGTATACTCGTTTCAATCACCGGGTGTCTGACGGCATCAGGGGAGGGCACATAGACCCTGCGCGGGTCGATGGAGACAACCACCGCCTGGTTGCCGTATACGCGTGCAATCTCCTCGATGGCGCTATGACCTGATTTTACCCCGGATATCAGATAGTCTTCCACGACCAGGACCGCATCACTGCCAATGGATACCTTGTCGGCTCCGGACCGGAAATACTCTGCCGCGACCTCGAGCGCGCTGTATTGACGACCGTTTTTGTCCGTGTAATTCCTGATTCCGCCGCCGATGGTCAGCGGCACGAAAACAGTGCGTGAGGTCTGTTTCAGAACCTCGAGCATCGGCATGTCTTCCAGCGGAAAATCCCTGAAACCGGTGATGTTGAGAAACGTGATCTCGTCGGCGCCTTCCTCATAGTAGCGTCCGGCCAACTCGACCGGTCGGCCGAGGTTGCGGACGGCTCCCTCTTCGCGAACATCGTACCGGTCGCCTTTCGTGACCACGAGATCGCCCTGGTCGTTTGAACGGACATCCAGGCAGGCGATGATCCGCTTAGCCAGGCGGGTGGAGTTCAAGGCGCGTTCAGGAAGAAACGGGCGGGAACCGGCTTCCAGAAAATTTTTCAGTATGCGAAGTCCGGCGCGGCCGCTTTTTTCGGGATGGAACTGGGTGGCGATGATGTTTCCTTTTTGAATACCGCTGACAAATTTGCCACCGTAATCGGTAGTTGTGAGGACAACCGATTCGTCCAGCGGCGCGACGTAATACGAGTGGACGAAATAGAATTTTTCGCTGCCCTCGAGCCGATCGAAGATCTTCGAGGGTTTTCGGATGCTGATGCCGTTCCAGCCGATGTGCGGGACCGCCAGTTCGAGAGTGAACCGTTTCACCACTCCCGGAACGATGCCCAATCCTTTGCAACCCGGCGCCTCCTCGCTGGCATCGAAGAGGGCCTGCAATCCCAGGCAGATTCCCAGAAATGGTCGGTTTGAACCAAGGTAGGCTTTCAGCGGTTCCACGAGGCCCTTGCGGTGCAGGATCTGCATCATGTTGCCGAAAGCGCCTACCCCCGGGAAGACCATTTTTTCGGCCGCAAGGATGTCGGCGCCCGATGAGACGATTTTGACGGTTTCTCCCAGGCTTTCAATGGCATTGATCACGCTTCTGACGTTGCCGGCGCCGTAATCGAGCAATGTGATCATTATTTTAGGTACCTTTATAGGGGTTCAGTCACCTGTCCGCAGTTGTGTTCGAGCTGCAGCGCCGCTATCGCGGTAGCGTGACCGGCATCCCCATCAACGGCCAGAGGAGATAGACGGCAAAACCGACCACCACCATGAGAATAATGCTTGCCGGAATCCCGTACAAGAAAAACTCTCCTGTTGTAAACTGTTTCGAATCATATGCAATCGCATTCGGTGCGGCTCCCACGAGCAGCAAAAAGGGCATGCCGGCCGTCACCAGGGCGGCAAACAGAATGACCTCGGCCGCCACCCCGAGGTAAGGCGCAATGACGAACGCCACCGGCAGCGAAATGGCGATGGCGGCCACGTTCATGATGAAATTGGTCATCATCATGACAAAAAACGCAATACTCATGGTGAACACAAACCAGTTGGCTTCCTTGAACATCACCAGCCAGTTGACGGCCAGCCACTTGGCGGCCCCGGTTTCCCAGAGGCAGAAACCGATGCTCATCGCACCGGCAAAGAGCAGGATGATGTTCCAGGGAATGGACTCCAGGTCGTCGATGTCCAGAATCCCGGTGAGAAAGAACATGATGGTCGAAATCAGAATGATGGCCGTCTTGTCGACCGGCTGCAGGGCCGGTACGAAAGAGCGTAGGGCCATGGTCAGGATGCAGGCAAAGACGATGGCACTGGCGAGGATTTCGTTGCGTGACAGCGGGCCGAGCTCTGAATAGAGCAGTTTGGCCCTTTCTCTTAAACCGGGGATGGTTTTCTTTTCCGGTTTGAAAAAAACCATGAAAAATCCCCACAAGATAAAGGTCATCAGCCACCCGATCGGAAACATGTAGTAGGTCAATTGAAAAAACGAAACGGTTTTACCGACGATGTCGGTGTAGAAACCTAATGCCACGGCCCCGCGCGCCGCCCCCAGCAGGGTGACGATGCTGCCGGCTCCGGCCACATAGGCCATGCCGATGAAAAGCCCCTTGCCGAACTTGGTGGGCCGGTCGCCTTCACCATACAGTGAATAGATGGCCAGAAGGAGTGGATAAATGGTGGCCGCCACCGCAGTGTGGGCCATGATGTGGGTGAGGGCGGCGGTGACGACGAAACAGCCCAGATAGATCATGCTGGTGCGTTCGCCCACGATCGCCAGCATCTTATAGGCCAGTCGACGGGTCAGACCGGTTTTCGTGAAGACCAGACCGATGACGATCGATGCGAAGATGAACATCACCGACGGGTCCATGAAGTCCTTGAAGGCCACCTTGGCGGGCCTGATCAGGAAAAGAGCCTGCAGCACGCCGATCGCCAGGCTGGTGATGCCGATCGGAACGACTTCGAAAACCCACCAGGTGCCGGCCAGCAGAAAGACCGCCAGTGCGCCCTTTCCCTCTCTGGTCAGCTCAAAGTGCTTGCCGACTGGATCGATGGCATCCGGCCAGGGCGGGGAATAATACGCGACCGAAAAAAGGCTGATCCCCAAAAAGAGGAAAATCAGTTTTTTCCAGTTAATCTGAATCGGTATGCCGTTCACACCATCGCTCATGCTCCGTCCCTCCTCAGTCAGGTTTCGCAAATATCAGATTCAATTGTAGGCAGATCGATCTATTCGCTTGGCGTGCCCTCATTGGCGCTGCACTCTTTCAATTTGTGAAAAACGGCGGCAAAGACATCGGAGAGTCTCAGAACACCGACGATTTCACCCGATTTGTCGGTCACCAGAAGGGATTGATGATGACCGATGATCAGCTGATGAATGGCCACATCCAGGGAAGCGTCCTGGTGGACATATTCTCCTGCGGTGGGCGTGTACATGAATTCTTTGACCTTGCGGTTGGCGGCTCTTATACAGATGTCCACCAGCGGGCTGGCCCACAGGGAAAACTGGTTCAGCATGCCCTGGATAAACTTCGTACTGAACCCCAGGTGGCGGGCAGCGCCGTCGGTTTGCAACTCTTGATATTTCGGTTCCAGGGCTTTCAGGGCATCTAGTTGGCTGAGCTTGCCGACGATTTTGTTGTTTTTGTCATATATCAAGACGGCGCGATGCCGGTAGCGGGTCTGGTCGAATTCCCCTTGGGCTTTTTCCAGGGCCAGGATAGCATCGCTCAAAGTAGCGTCCTCCGGGACGGTGGCATATTCTTCAATGGAAACCATCAGGTCTTTGACGATAAGATTTTTCATATACACGCTCCTTTATTGAACAGGCGGCTATTGTGCGGCCACCGGTCCCGGCCGATTAAGTCGGTAAGGTTTTGACCGGTGACTCATTTTTCTGTTCCTCAACCGTCTTTCTTAATTTTTGTCTTTAATGGCAATAAAGCCGTTGTCAGCAAGGATTGGCTTTTTCCAAGCCGGCTCGCACTTTTGATATAAAAACTTCCCGTTAGCATTGAGATTTTAAAATATCAACAATTAATTGAATTCCGAAGCGGGACCTGCTTTCGCTGCTGATCATCAATTCCGCTCCAGAATAGGTTTTTCAGGAAAAACACCAAAGGCAGGATTTCGAAGATGTCATTCGAGGTTGTTTTAAATGCATCCGCTGCCGGATACTGATTATCCGGCAATGTCAGTCAATTCGACATCGAAGTTCAAGGTGTGGCCTGCCAATGGATGATTGGCGTCCAGCGTGACCGTCTCCTCATCCATTCCAATGATCCAAACCATGAAAATCGAGCCATCCTTTTGTTTGACCTGGAGCTGCATTCCAATTGCCGGCTGAACGGAATCCGGCAGGTGTGCGCGACTGACCTTAGTGGTGAGTTTTTCGTCGTTCTGGCCGTATGCTTCTTCCGGTGGAATGACAAGGTTCTTTTTCTCCCCGACTTCCATTCCAATCAACCCATTTTCGAAACCCTTGATGAGATTGCCTTCACCGATGGTAAGCTCCAACGGAGCCTTACCGCGCGAGGTGTCGAAAACAGTATCGTCATCGAGTCGTCCGGTGTAGTGAACCTTAACAGTGTCGCCTATCTTGGCCGTGCTCATATTATCTCCCTTCCGTGCGCGTGACAATTCTATTTGGAATCACCTTCCGGGGAATTCTTCAAAGCACTTGGGGAAAAACGAATTTCACAGAGAAGAAAACAAGAGGGTTATATGCTGATAGAATTGCAAATTATTGTATTTTTTTCATGCTGGTGCACACTATTTTTCGCGGCACTCTAACACAATTAATGAAAAAGTCAAGCGAAGACCGAAGTTTATAACCCGGTTGACAAATCTCTCGGCTTTGGTGTATACGATAACAAAAAGATATTTTGTCTCGCCACGTATTCTCTCTTTTTCCTTCTACTTGACCAGGTTTTGATACGGGTTCCGATATTTATCTTTTATTTATTCTCTATTTGCTTAGAGTAGACAGTTTTCATTAGGCAAGTCCTGGCAGGTGCCGCAATGCATCGGCCATCGCTCGTATCCTTAAACGTCGGGTATAAGAGAAGTAGTAATGCAACCACCTTCTGTTCGGTGGAAGTTCATGGAAAAATTACCCAAAACGTTAACCCCCAATCACTGGAGGTCATTATGTGGCAGAAATACCAGATCAGTAAAAACGACGCATCCGAAAAACTTCACATACGGGAGTTTGCAGTACTGGAGAACGTACCACGGTTGAGTGAAATTGCGGACATCAACCAGGAAGGATATTCTTTACTTTGCGAAGAGAGCTATGACAGCCAGGATGTCGCTTCAGCTATCCTGGAAGGCAAGACGGCATTGATCGGCGTTTTAAGAACGCAAAACATGTATCCGATCAGCGTTTACGCCGAAGCTATTGCCGAATCGGTCATCGAGCTCTACGATTCCAAAGCACAGGACTCGGTCGAGTTGCTGTTCGATGATACCGACCTGCTTGAATGAGGGCATTCCCCCACTCTTTACTTTCATTTTCTTAAAGTCGACGGCACTGTTCGATGTGAGATGAATGCATCTGATGACCGTCGTTGTTTAAAAACGCGTTGGTTGCAAACCCAAGATTGCGACTGCAATTGAGCCGTCACGGCAATTGTGTTATGGGTGCCTCTGATTGACCTTTCAGGAGTCGTTCTAACCCTTTGTATTTGGAGTGCGTGCCGTGACGGTTGATGCCTTTACCTGCCAGTGTGTTAGCGATACGCTCGACGGATTGCGTGACGGTTTGTCCCACTTCTCCGGCCCAAGCCGCGCTGCTGTGATATACGCCATTGCGCCCGACGACCCCGTCTTTATCTGTGATCCCCAAAATCTTCTTCGGGGCCACGAGCCCAGATTCAAAGAGCTTTACCTGGACAACGATCAGTGGCGATATCATGTCCCCATCAGTCGTGACAAAAACAGGTTCAGCTACATGCTGCCGGAAAAAAACCTTCAGTTGGCCGGCCTTATATCCTGCGGCGGACGCTCCAGTTCGGTGTTTTTCCAAATGTGGTTTACCGATCACCATCCGGACATGTGTTCCATCGGACCAACCGAGCGTTGGCTGGAGCACGCGGCCTGGCGTTTTTCACACGATATTGCCAATGACAGAGAACTTTACACCGGCATATCGGGCAGTTTCTTGCGCGAATTCGCCAGCCATGCCGTTCATGACTACATCGTCGATCGGATGAATGTCATCTTGGGATGGGACAGTGATCTGCGGATTTACCCGATTCTGGACGCGGTTCTCGGTATTTCGCGGACGCGCGAAGAACAGATGATGCCCAGGGGTGAACTGGTTTTTGTCGAACGGCCTTTGCTGGGAAGTATCGACTACCTGGCGCGATTCCCGGAAATGGAGCAGCCGTTGCTGGACAACTTCAAGCATGTCCGTAAGTTGCTTCAGGCCGTGGAGGATTCCGATCGTAAACTCGTTTCAGATGGAAAAAACATTGTCGGCATTAACGCCGGCGGCAGGATGCCGCCTTTCTTCCTCACGGCAGATTTCAGGGGCAATTTTGGTTTCCTCAGGCTCAACGCGGATGAGGTGGTCAGCTTTTCCGACGGCAGTTTTAAATCCACTACCCGAAAGGCCCAGCTGGTTCAGGTGGAAGAGGCCCTGCTCGAAGCGGAACTCGACCCTCAGATCGGCAGCCATCTGTTCAAATTAACAGCTGCCTTGGTGCATGCCGCCGAAGAATCGAAATCCGGCTGCACTCTGGTCATCGACCTCAACCATGAACCGGTTATCATCTCCGGCCAGAAACTGGCCGAGTCGCTCGACCTCCGACAGCCACACCTATTGGAACTGGCGAAGTCACTGTCCAAAGTCGACGGTGCCCTTCACATCGGTCAGGACCTGCGTTTGCACGGTTTTGCGTGTCTGCTTGACGGCCGGGCGATTCCGGGAGAGGATCGAGCCCGGGGGGCGCGTTTCAATTCAGCCCTGCGGTTCACGGCCGAGCGACAGAACATTCTCGTTGTCGTGGTGTCGGTCGATCGGCCGGTTGCCATTATTCAGGAAGGGGTTGAGATCAGTGCGCAGTGTCAGTGGGCTCCCCTAACGAGTTGCCTTTTCCGTCCGTTGACTCTCGAAGCCTGGATCGGTGGCAAAAAATCCGGAATTCTTTTTTCCGGTACGGCCTGAAGCCATCCCCGTTTATTTTAAAGACACGGGTCAGTTTCCGTTCCAGAAATGTGGTATTTTCTGTGCAATTTCAAGGAAATCAGCGGCATCGCGCGGAGGCGCGCTCTCGTAAGCCGCACAAGCGATTCCGCAGATCTGTCAAGTCTTTAGGCGTGATTGACGCCAAAATTGTAGAAAAGGACCATTTATGGTCGCAACTTAATAGTTTTCAGCCAAAAGTTCAAAGTAGGCTCGCGGATGATCACAGGAGGGGCAGATTTCCGGTGCCTCGGCCGCTTCGATGACACGACCGCAGTTGCGACATTTCCAGAGAACTGTCTGCGGTTTTTTAAAGACGGTGGCAGCCTGGACGGCCTCGATTAATTTGTTGTAGCGGCGTTCATGCCATTTTTCGACTTCCGCGATCTTTTTGAAGGCCCTTGAGGCGTCCTTAAAACCCTCCTGGTCGGCCACATCGCCAAATCCCGTGTAAAGGGTCGTCCACTCCATGCGTTCTCCGGCGGCGGCCGATTTCAATTGCTCGAGCGTGCCGCCAACCACACCGGCCGGGTAGCCTGCCGTAATGGTGGCCTCACCGCCCTCCAGTTGACGAAAAAAAACCTTGGCATGTTCGAGTTCGTTGTCGGCGGTTTCCATGAAAATGGCGCTGATTTGCTCGTAACCCTCTTTCTTGGCGATTTTGGCGGCCATGGTGTAGCGGTTGCGCGCCTGGGACTCGCCGGCGAATGCCGCCAAGAGATTCTGTTCGGTTTTAGATCCTTTCAAAGATGCCATCTACGCCTCCTTCTGTTGCCCAACGGGTTAAAGAAATGAATTCCGGTTAGAAATTAAGTAAAGGTGTCGCCGGTTGACTTTCGGGGAGCTTAGGCAATTGAACATTTGATGTCAAGATCAAGGAGCACCGCTGTTCAATTTCTGTCGATAAATAGCCCCTTACCGCGGTTGTATGATGAGATAGGTGTTATCGAGAGCTGGTTCCTTTGCCTTGAAGCCACCGGATTGCCTCCACAGCCTCTGACCGGTCGAAATAGCCGATGTCGATTCCTCCGAATAAACCAAACAGGCCGATACTCGTTCTTTCCCATGCCTTGCTGCCGATGATGGCGATCCGTTCGATTTGATCGGCGTGCAAGCGGAGGAAATGAAGGCTTTCGAAGAGCATTTCCGGGCTGCGCGCCGGCATCTGGGTATCGATGGACAATAGCAGTCGTATTCTGCCGCCGGCTGCGGCAATGCTTTCCTGTATCATGCGGCTCAGCGCTCGGGTCTGACGATCGATCATGCGATCGAAGAGCTTGACGGTGACGATGTCTCCGAGCCGTTGAATCGTATTTTTTCCCACCTCGATTTTCCTTCTATAAAATGAGCATTTCACCCGTTCTTGGGCATCATTTGCCGCGGTAGACGATCAATTTGCCCGGCTCGTTGACGGTCGGGACAACGCCGGTTCGGGGACTGTCATCAGTATCTTCTGCGACACAGCGACTGTGGGTGCCGATGTCCACACTTAAAAAAAATATATCTTATATATGAGAAATCGGCAAATGGAGCCGGTTCCAAACCGGCATCTGCGGCGAATGAATCGGAAAGAGGCATCACGCCCATCGCCTTCTGGAGAAAAGGTGATGGGTATTGTTAAGCCCTTAGAATAAGCGGTTCCTGCTATAGGGACAACCGTTGATCAGTGCTGCGGTATCAGCACTTTGAGCAGATGGCGTCCTGCGTTGCGGGCGCCGATGATGTTACGGGCACAAGGTCCGAGCTGAAGTTCGGCCAAGGGACCTGTGACGAAGATGTTTGCGGCCCACCGTAAATCCTCTCCGACAATCGGGTAGCCGCAGGGTCCGCATTGCAATCCGAGCTCTTCGATGACCCGGTCGATAAAGTTTCCTCCCGGCCGGACGGAGTGAAACCCGGTAGCCAGGACAACGGTGTCGGCCCACACCGTTCCGGCAACCGTATCCAGGCGAATGCGATCACCATCCTGAACCGCGCTTCGAATGCGGGATTTTTGAAAGTGCAGGCTTCTTGCCTCGAGGGCGGTGCGGAGCTCTTCGAAAATCTCACCGGGTAAACTGCCGCCGACCCGGGCCCGGTCAACGGTTGCTCGCCGGCTACCGTAATCCTGCCGGTAAAAATCCCGCAGGCATTTCGGACCGATCCAGCAGGGATCGAAATCATATTGACTTTCATAGAGTCCGTGCTGGGAGATGAGCCGAACCGTACCGGCCAGCTTTTTAGAAAGCATCAGGGCCGTCTGCACGGCCGATATTCCACCCCCAACCACAACCACGCTTTCTGTGCTCTCAGGTATATCTGCAGTCCTGAATCTGGGATCGAACACATGATCGATCCCAGACCCCTTTTGCTTCAGACGGCGCGCCCAGGAAGGCCAGTAGGGCTGCTCGCCCAACCCCATGGCCAGAATAACATTTCGGGCTGTAATGGAACCGACCGAGGTTTCAGCCGATAGTGAACGGCGATTATTTTTATGCAGTGCCAAGGCCCGACCGGTAATTCTCAACTCTTCCAGGTGGAAATGTTGGATGACATGTGCGCAGTGCTTCTGAAACAGGCTCAGCGAAGGACGGTTATACGGTGGTATGAATTCGGCCATCCCGTTTACGGCCGGAGACTGTGCAAACCGATATAGTGAAAGAACCGGAATGTCGATGTTGTGAGTTGCCGGCGATCGCAGAAATCGCATACCGCAATTGGCCGCGTTCCGATTCCAGGCTGCCATAGGTTTATGATGGGGATCGAGAACGCGAACGTCATCCCGCTTCAAACCAACTTTATTGACCAGCAGGTGAGAAAGATATGTCCCGTGAATGCCTCCGCCTATAATCAACCATGCAATCATGGCAACATCTCTGTCAAAATGGGCATGAGAACTCAGTCGAGTTTTTCGAAAAACTCCTTTTCCGCTCCGCATTTCGGGCAAACCCAGTCCTCTGGGAGATCTTCGAACGTTGTCCCGATTTGAATGTTGCTCTCAGCATCTCCTTCTTCCGGATCGTAGATGTAGCCACATGGGCATTCCCACTTGTCCATTCCAACCTCCCCAAGCGAATGAGTTGTTAACTGTTGAGTAAATTTTCTGACCGATGTGCTGTGCGTCATTTTGTTTTCGCTTCTGTATAAGATCATTACGCCTCAAACCATATAAACCGTTTATTACGACCTCAATGTTTTTCATTACCGGCTGAAGTTGAAAAAAATTAGTTTTCAACTAAGTCATTTTTAATTTTATTATCGCTAAGCATAGAAACCGATGGCGTCAAGTTTTTTAGAATGCCGACAGGCGGATCGGCTGCAGAGAGATATCAACTTTTATTCCGCCAATCCGGTCGGTTTCAGAGATTTGACGCATTCATTAACCGGCCCGGCAATGTTCCAGACAATCTCTGAATCAGTGTCTTCCGCGAAATGGTAATTTGGCCGCCGGATTAAAAAGCTTAACCAGCCGAGCATTTGGCCGGTTTCTTACACCTGGATTTCAATTTGTGCTCATTCTTTAGCGGTGCCGAGAGACGGCTTCAGGATACGATCCGGTATGTTTACTGAACATTATCCGACATGACGGTTCAGTTCGCACCGGAATGATGATGGACACTTCTGCGGGTGCGGTGCATCAAACCCGCATCAGAAGCCGGTTTGCCTTCAGGAGGAGGGGACATTGCGGGATAGATTTCACCACTGCCCTTTTGTCAAACACATTTTCAGGAATTTTTTCTCGGCGGCGCGAAGATCTTCCTTGGAATAATGATCGAGGTTTTCACGAATCCGAAACTTTTTTCTGTATTTTTTAATCAGCTGTTTCTTGCCACTTTTTTCGCTGCGATTCATCCATTTAGATTCCATTCCTCTGTATCCAATCGACTGATTTGATAGACATTTTATCGCGAAGCATCGATAGCGCTGAGAAAGCGTTCGTCAAAACCGGGTCGGTTTCAAAAGGCGGGCTAGATGATAACGGGCAAGTTGATTTTCCAGCCAGCGAACGGTTTTCCGGAAAGAGCGCTTCAACGTGTTCATGATGACCTCGTTTTTTCGAGTCTCTCAAACAGCCGAAGCATTTTCTGTGCCACTGGTCAGGAAGCCAAAATTCGTAATATTTCAGTATGGTTAAATTTAAAAGCGGTTACTTTTAGACAAATGATTGTGAAGTTTGTACCTCAGAATTGTGAAAATACAGTCCTATGTGCGGGCTGCGGCATGCGATTTCATCCCCATTACCCAGTATTCATTCAGGCGTTAAAATTTCTTAAGAGGATTGCGGCAATCTGGAAATAAAGGGTGATGCCGACGGCGTCGATGATGGTGGCAATGAAGGGCCCGGCGGTCAAGGCCGGATCGATTCCCATCCGCCTAAGCAGGAGCGGGATGAGCGCTCCGGCCAAGTTGGCCGTCAGCAGCGTGGCCAGCAGGGCCGTGGCCACGATACAACCGAGGATCATGTTGTGATCCTGCAGGAAAACGCGGAAATAGGCCATCAACCCGAGGGTGAGGCCAAGCGCCAATCCCATCAGGAGTTCACGGTTGAACACCCGCAGGGCGTCACGCGGACAAATTTCTCCCAAGGCCAGGGCCCGCACGACCACGGTGGCCGACTGAGTCCCGGCATTACCGCAGGTGCCGGTCACCAGGGGAATGAAAAACGCCAGGGCCACCATTTGGTGCAGGATAGCGGAATTCATTTCCATGACGGTGGTCGAGAGCAGAGAGGTGAACAGCAGAATGGCCAGCCAGCAGAATCGGTTCCAGAACAACCGGGGCAAAGGACGTTTGAAGTACTGCTCATCGCTATGTGGTTGCCGATTTGCAGCAGTATTTCGATGATAACTTCGGGCTTGAGGTCGGTGTTCTCGAGATGTTCGGCAATATCCGAGGGGTGCAGGTCACGCAGGACGTTGATGTCGTGGTGAATTGCGCTTTCGGGCGATTGTTCGCTTACAAATTGGGAACAAAGGGCAGAGGTCATTGCGCCTCCTTCACGTCCCTTGGCCCGCGCAAGGGGCCAAGACGAGAAGGGGCGAAGGCGCGTGTCAGCGCATCGAGGCTGGTGGTGAAGGGGTCTTCGCGTCTTGAAAACGGTTGGCGGGCAGCCGGGATATTACATTTTTGCGGTCAGCTTGCTGGCGTTGGTGGTCGGGACTACCGCCAGGCTCCTTGTCGTCCATAGATGTTGCCTGTCCTTGGTCGATTATAAAAAAAATAAAGATGGCGAATTGGGCAGTTCTCAATTCACCATCCATAACATCTGTTTCCAGCTATCGGGGTCGTGAGGTCAAATACATCTAAGCGATAGATGCCCTAATTCAAATACGGCCACATTTCAAGCAATATTTTGAATCTTTGAGGCCTTACGTGAATTTCTCCAATTCAGTCAGCACTTCGGCCGTGTGCCCCTTGGTTTTTGCTTTAGGCCAGAAGCGCCGTGTCAGCCCTTGTGGATCAATCAGTGCGGTGCTGCGAATGACACCCTCATACTCCTTAAGGCAAACGTTTTCTTTTTCCGCCGATGCGAGGCAAAAATCTTCGGCTTTGATATTCGTTGTTTCCATTATGACGATTCCTCCTTTAGGAGCGACAATTTTTCCAACCATTGGGGCTTAAAGAAAAATCATATGCAAATAATTCCGTATGGATCTGTTACACCAAACCGGTGAACTCGAACTCCAGCTTGGTCTGAAATTTTTCGATCCGTTTGAAAATTTCTTTTAGCATTTTTTGTTCGATGCTGGTCATTTTTTTCGGATTGATATAGTTATCGGGCGCGGTTTTTTCGTCAATGACCGCCGTGACCTGCCGAACGAACCGCAACTGCATCAAAAAACTGTAGGCCTTTTCGATTTCATCATACTCCGCAGAGGTAATCACCTTTTTGAGCTGTAAGTGATTCAGGCGTTCCAGCGTGTTGGTCTCTTCGATCTTGTGCTTCAGGGCATAAATGCGGGCAAAGTCCACGATCGGTGTCATTGCACTCTTTATGTCCAGGGTGCTGCGGTGCTCGCCTTTGGATTCCACCACAAAGTTGCGAAAAAAACCGATCGGCGGTTTGAAGTGCAGGGCGTTTTCTGTCAGGTGGCGAAAAAAACCGGACCAGCCCTCGAGAGAATCGAAAAGGTGTCGACGCAGGGCATCGATCAAGACGGTCGCTCCAAAGCCGTGGCGGAAGTCAAAAAAGATACTGGCTTGGAGTAAATCCTCCGGTTCGGCCGCGTGAATCCAGGCTGAAAAATAGGCTTTCCAAGTCGACAACGACTGACACCATTTGGGATTTTGTGCCATGACGCCACCGGTGCAGAAATCGAACCCGGCTTGGTTTAGCAGGGAGCAGGCTTTTTCACCGAATTTCAAAAAATATTCTCTGACAGCGGGCTCGTCCTTTTTATCGACGTCTTCGTAGACAATGGCATTGTCCTGATCGGTTTTAAGGGTTTGTTCATGGCGGCCTTCACTACCCATAATCATGAAGACGAACCGCGCGGGCGGCTGCCCCAGCTCATCCAGAGTATAGGTCATGACCTTTTTAAGTATGGCATCTGAGACTGCGGTGATGAAGCGCGTCAGGTTCTGGGCCTTTGCGCCGCTGGTGATCAGGCTGCGGAGCAGCTGCGGCATTCGACGATAACGCTCGATAATTTCCGTCATGCCGTCCGCTTCGGAAATTTCGCGCAACAGAAACAGCGGCGACTGGCCTTGTGCCGACAGAAGATCACGACTCGATAGGATTCCAACCACGTTTTCAGTGGCATCCATGACGGCAAGGTGGCGGATGTCCGCTTTCATCATCAGCATCAAGGCTTCGAAAATCAGGGCCTGATCCGGAATTGTTTGGACCGGTGACGACATAATTTCCATCACCGGTCGCTTGACGTTCATAGCGGTCGCGATCACTTTCAACGCAAGGTCTTTTTCGGTTACCACGCCCACGCATTTGCCGGTCGCCGTCTTCAGGAATATCGAGCTGATTTTTTCCCGGCTCATCAATTGCGCGGCTTCTTGAATGGTCATATCGATATTACCGAAAACCGGACGACTGGTGTAGATGCTGGCCACCGGCTGGTTGAAAAACTGGAGGCCCTCCTCCTGAGATTGCAGGGTCTTGGCGATGATGGCCGCATATGATTTTTCAAGCATGCGGCGGCCGAAAATGTCCGTGAAGTATTCCGTGAACGCTTCAAAACGGCTGCAGATATCCAGAAACGATTGCTTGGGCAAAAGGTAAAAGAATGATTTTTCGGTCACCCGCATTGTGCGCACTGAAATGCCGTCGTTCAGAAGAATCGAAATACCACCGTAGATGTCGCCTTCGCCCAGCACTTCAATCATCGTCTTTTCATTTTGTTTCTCATAATACCGTTCTGCGGAACCCTTCTGAAGAACATACAGATATCCGATGCGGGTTCGACCTTGCACAAACAAAATGGTGTCTTTAGGGTAATGAACCATGGTCAAATCCGTTACGATTTTTTCGATTTCCTCGGACGGTAAAAATGAAAACGGAACCAGTTGCGACAGAAAGTATTTGGCTTGACCAAATTCGATGATAGAGGCCAGAGACGTATCGAATATGTTCCGACTGTAATTTTCGAGAAAAAATTCGTAAAAGGATTTGGAACGCGTGCACAGGTCCAGGAATATTTCCTCGGGAACGATGAGTCCGGTGCAGTCTTCCTCGACGATGGCGGTTCTCAGGGAAATTCCCGCATTGAGCAGGATCGTGATCCCGCCGAAAACCTCACCCGGTTTGATGAACCCGGTCGGTTTTTCGGAACCTTTTTTCTCGTCAAAAAGCGCAATAGCCCCCTTTTTCACAATGAAAATGCTGTCGATCTTCGACTGGCCCTGAACGGCGTACGTTGTGCCTTTCGGAAAGCTTTCCTCGGCGGCGGCGGCCGCTATTTTTTCGCGTTCTTCCTTGGGCAGGAAAGAAAAGTGAGGCATGCCCGATAAGTATTGATAAATCTGTTTTTTCATCGAATCTCCTCGGCAGCGGTTGGCGGTGGAAACCATGTTGGGTCATTATAAGCAAAAATTGCCTGAACATTCAATGCGGAACCGCAACCGCTGACAACCGGCGCGGAACTGCGCCTGATGGCTGCCCCGTTTCTTCTTGCCCAATAGGGAGACCAGTTCTTCTAAACGGCCTCCCAGGACGCTCCCTGAAACACTTTGTCAACCTCAGGTATTGCTAAAGTGTTCAAAAGTCGATATAAAAAGGAACTTGAAGGACGGCTCTATTTATGAGATTCTATAAACCATGTGATATCTGATCCCCTGCAACCTTTTGAGGAAAGTATTGATGATGCCGCTAATGAAACGTCTCGTTCTTTTCGGAATTTGCCTGCTGTTGTTCGCCGTTCCGGTTCATGCCACCACGATGTACGTGAACGATATCGTCGAAATTACCCTTCGCACCGGTCAGAGTCTTGAGCACAAGATACTGAGCTTCCTCCAGTCCGGTCAGCGGCTCGAGGTCCTTCAAATGAAAGATCAATGGGCACATGTGCGGACGCCAAATGGAAAAGACGGCTGGGTTTTGACCCGCTACCTGACGCCTGAACCGACCAGCAAGATCAAACTGGAAAGGTTGGAAGAGAAACAAAAGAGCGTGGTGGAACAGAATGCAGCCTTGCTCCAGGAGAACCAACAACTCAAGGGCGAAAACAAGAAATTGTCCACCGCTCTTGCATCAACGGATAAAGGCCTGGACCAGATCCGCACAGAATATGAAACACTCAAATCGGAATCGGGTGAATTTCTGGCACTGAAGGCTAAATACGAGAAAACGGCCGCCCGTCTCGATGAAGAAACCCGCAAAGCCAACCAGCTCGATGAGCAGGTGGCAAAGCTTACGCGCAGCTATGCTATCAAATGGTTTCTAGCCGGTTCGGGAGTGCTCCTGTTTGGCTTTATTGTCGGATTCAGCCTCAAGCGCCAACGGCGGCGTCCGTCACTGCTCTAACTCTCCCGAAGCAGGATATATTATCCGTGCGGAGGCGTTGTATTACCGGCTCTGTTTTTCCCGACGGATTCTCTTTGCGTTAACTCGCAACGGCCGACACCCTCTGATTTAAGACGATCAGGGCCATTGCCTTGGGATCCCAAATGGCGACGGCTGTTGTTCTCATTCCTCGACATCCTCGTCGTTTTCATCATACGGCGCATAATCAAAATTCGTTACGTCGAATATTTTCGCGCCATTCGAATCGAGCGAGACCCTTCCGGTTGCCTGAATCTCTTCGTCTATCATATTCAGTAATTTTTTTCCAAGATAACATGCTGAATTCGTGTTATATAATTCTTTTGGGGCCGTGGTTGCCGGATGCGCCATTCTACTTTTGAACCGAAGCCGACGGCCTCGAACCATCGGAACCGAAGTAACCGGTTGACATTGCACAATAATAGTTACAGGATTGAGATGAGAACTGCCGGGACCTAAATAGGATTAATCGGAATTCTAAATTCCGGTTTTTCCAAACTTCCGAGAACCAAACCACCGGCTCCATGAAATTGTTCACCGATGTCAGCCGCCGGCGCCGCCCTCTTCTTGACATGGCAAGCGCTGTTTCCCTATACTGCCGGCGAGACTGTGGGTGCTCCTGTGAGCATTAATTGTGAGTCGATCGGTGATAAGGAGGACAACGATGCTGAAACTTGGAGAGAAAGGCGCTATTCCCCAGCGCGACAACGAAACCTTTGCCATTGCTCCGCATATACCTTGCGGGTTTGTGACGCCGGAGCTGTTGCGGCGAATCGCGGATACAGCCGAAAAGTATAATGCGAAGGCCATCAAGATTACCGGGGCGGCCCGCATCGCGATTATCGGCCTTAAGGAAGAGGATATCGACGGGGCGTGGGAGGCTTTACGCCTCGACAAGGGCGCTGCCGTGGGTTTGTGCGTTCGCAGCGTAAGAACCTGTCCTGGCAATACCTACTGCAAACTGGGCCAGCAGGATGCCATAAAAATGGGGTTGAAACTGGACGAGATTTATCATGGCATAAAGTTGCCGGGCAAATTTAAGATGGCCGTTTCCGGCTGTCATCTAAGCTGTTCAGAGTCCTGGGTGCGCGACATCGGCCTCATCGGAAAAAAGGATGGCTGGGCTCTGGTTATCGGGGGCAACGTGGGCGCAAACCCTCGGATCGCACAGGAGTGCGCTACAGGTTTCGACGATGACGGGGCACTGGCTGCAATTGAGAAGGTAGTCGGTTACTATCGAGAGAACGCTAAAAAAGGGGAGCGTCTCGGTAAAATGATCGATCGCGTCGGCCTGGAAACCTTCCGGCAGGTGGTTGCGATTGCGCCACACGCGAACGAAGGATTTGGAGATAATCCTTGACATGCGATGGTCGATTGCCTACTTCACAAAGACCCGAACAGATATATTAAAGCCGTGAAAATGAAACCACTCAAAACTATTACGATTACCTGCGGGCGCTTCTTTTTTTATTTTAGAGGCGTCCATCCGGCTGATTGACGTAAACTGCTGAAACGTCCCCGGATGGACCTCAACTCGGTCTGTCCGGGGAGGTTTTTTAAAGCCCCGGAAAATTTCCGGGGCTTTTTTTATCGTGCTTCGTGGGCGGGGATCGATCGAATCGAGGCCAGCGACACCGCAATGGCGCCTGTCATGCGTCAACAACCAGTGAAAGGAAAAATGAGGAATGATACTCGAACTGACGCCAAATATCACAGCTGCTGAAAAGTCCGCATTGGTGGTGGCTCTGCAGGAGCAGCGCTGCGACTTTCGGGAACTTCCGGACACCGACGTTCAGCGCATCGGCATTATGAATCGGGCGATTCGCGAACCTGATTTTTTCAACCGTTTGCCCGGGGTTGCCCGGACGGTGCCGGTCAGAACGCCTTACAAACTCGTCAGCCGCCAAATGCACCCGCAGGATACGCTGGTCCGGGTCGGAAACGTGCTGGTCGGTGGTGACCGCATCACGGTCATTGCCGGCCCGTGCGCCATCGAAAGTCGTGAACAAGCGTTGACCATTGCCCATTTGGTTAAGAAAGCCGGTGCCATCTTGTTCAGAGGTGGGGCATTTAAGCCCCGAACCTCTCCCTATTCTTTTCAGGGTCTCGAAGAAGAGGGGCTGAAGATCCTGGCCGAAGTCCGGGAAACCTATGGTATGTGTGTCGTCACCGAAATGACCGCCCCCTCCCAGGCCGAGATCATGCAAAAGTACGTCGATGTGGTCCAGATCGGCGCTCGCAATATGCAGAACTTTGAACTGCTCAAGGTAGTCGGCCGGATGGGCAAACCGGTTCTTCTGAAGCGTGGTCTGTCCGGCACAATCGAGGAATGGCTTATGTCGGCCGAGTATATCCTCTCCGAGGGGAATCCTCATGTCATGCTGTGTGAGCGTGGTATTCGCACCTTTGAACCGTACACGCGCAACACCCTTGACCTGACCGCCATTCCGGTCCTGAGAAATTTAACCCATCTGCCGATTATTATCGATCCGAGTCACGCCACCGGCATCCGTGAAAAAGTCAGTCCGATGGCCCGGGCCGCCATTGCCGCCGGTGCCGACGGACTGATGATCGAGGTCCATCATGAACCCGACAAGGCGCTATCCGACGGTCCGCAAAGTCTTTATCCCCTCCAGTTCGGTCAACTGATGCGAGACCTCTACGTTATCGCCCCGGTGGTCGGCAAACAGCTCGACTTCGGTTATCTGGACAAGGCCCGGGCCGTGGCCTTGCGCAGCCGAGGTGCAAACGACAGCCGACAGAAGGCGGCTTTCATGGGGCGCGTCGGTACATTCAGCCACAAGGCTTGTCTGCAGTATTTCGGCGGTGAAGTGGAGGCCCTGCCGGTGGCCTCTTTCAGGGCTGTATTCGCGGCCGTGAAATCCGATACCGCCGACTTTGGTGTGATTCCCCTGGAGAACTCACTCAGCGGAAGTATCCATGAAAACTACGATATTTTGAACGACTACGATTTGAGCATCATCGGTGAGATTAAACTGCGCATCATGCATCACCTGATGACCAATCCCGGGGTTGACATCGGTGATATCCGCCGCGTTTTGTCTCATCCTCAGGTATTCGGCCAGTGTCGGCACTTTCTTGAACAGCATGACTGGGAGCTTGTTTCGGTCAGCGACACCGCTGCGGCTGCGCAGCGCGTGGCCGACGGCAGGAATACCGGGGATGCCGCCATTGCCAGCCAGGTGGCCGCCGAAGAATACGGGCTGAAGCTGATAGCGGAGAACATCGAAACCAACCCGCGCAATTACACCCGCTTTGTCATCATCGGCAAGTCCCCCCTTTACACGGGACCAATCGACAAGACATCGCTCATCTGTTCCACTCGCAACGAACCCGGAGCACTTTACGAGACCTTGAAGATTTTCGCCGAAAATCGCATCAACCTGATCAAGCTCGAGTCACGTCCCATTCAAGGAGAACCGTGGCGGTACATGTTTTACATGGATATCGAGGCGGATCTCGGCGCCGATGCCTTGAAACCGGTGCGCAAGAAGCTGGAGCAAAAGACCGACTACCTGAAAATTCTCGGCACTTATGGCGAAGTGCCTGAAGCACCGCCGGGTGAAGGTGCGGAATCGCTGCAAGTTTAATCGTTTAATATTGGTGTGCTGGAGCGGCGGTTACTTTTTTTTTGACAGCTGGCATGCCATTCGGTATATTCGTTCAGTCGAACATGATTTCAACCATTGCAGCTCCAGCTGATGCGGACCGGTTTCAGATTCTTTTAAGCAAAGACGGTTCTCCTCCCTCCACCCCCGTTCGTCAAGTACACCGTTCTCTTGAACAGTACAGGACCGATTTTGAAGATCATTTCTGTTGAAGATCGGGTGATCCGATCATTTTAGAATCCCTTTAGGCATTTAAGAAAATGGATCCAGGAGGGTCGGCCGCATCACAGGCTGTCGGGACGACGCCCATGAACATCGTCCTTCTTTATCCGCCGCCGTGGAAGATCTCCGAACACGGGAATCCGCCCTATCCAACGGGCGAAGGGGCGCCGGCCGGTTTCAACGGCGATGCCGTTCTATCAGGCGACTTCAGTCAAACTCCCTACGGGTTGCTCTCACTGGCCGCGCAACTGCTCAGAGCCGGCTTGCGCGTGTCCGTCTTTAACCTGTCCAATTATCCCTGGCTGGAGGTTGAAAAACTTATACACCGACTGGTGGATGTGGATCTTTTCGGTCTTTCATGTTTGACGGCCAATCGACGCGGTATGGCGATGCTGGTGCGGTTTATCCACAGGGCCCATCCTGCGGCACGGATTGTTGTCGGTGGACCGCATGTGTCGGCCCTGCCTCTCGCAACCCTCAAACATGTTCCGGAGATCGATGTGGTTGTCATCGGTGAAGGCGAACGCACGTTCCTGGAGATCGTCGATCGAATTCTGAGGGCCGAGTCCTTAGACGATCTTCCGGGCACAGCCTGGCGCAGCGGTACCAGGTGTCAAGTCGGCCCCCCGCTGATACCCATTAAAGATTTGGACACGCTTGCCTCTCCAGCCGATTATTACGACATCGGCACCCTTTTGACCTCGCGCGGCTGTCCAAGGCGCTGTACTTTTTGCAGTAGTCGCATGATGTGGGGGCGGCGGCCGCGATATCATTCGGTGGATTTCGTGCTCGATATGCTCGAGACGGCCGTGCGTCGGAATGGACGGAAAATCATAGCGATCAAAGATGACACCTTTACGGCCGACAGAGACAGAGCCCTGGAAATCTGCCGGCAGATTCGGCACCGTAATCTTGTTTTCATCTGGAGCTGTGAAACCCGTGCGGACTGCCTGGATGAAGAACTCCTCGGAGCGATGCGGATGGCGGGATGCAAACGGATCAGCCTGGGTGTCGAGTCGGCATCGGAAGAGATCCTGAAAAACATTCGCAAGCAGGTCCTGCCGGATCTGGTCCAAGACGTCACGCAGTTGATCAAGCGTTACGGTATTCAAATTCGGTACTACATGATGGTGGGAAATCGAGGTGAGACCTATGAAACCTTTCTGCAAAGCATCGAGTTCATCAATCGGTGTCAGCCGAATCAGTTCGTTTTTTCCCAACTCCATCTCTATCCTGGAACCGAAGAGTTTGATCTCTTTATGGCAAACGGCATCGTTTCGACGGAGATTTTTTTCCAACGCGACTTTTTATGCCTGACCGTTTTTGCCGGCAAATCCGGGGACGAGCAGAAAATCAGAGCCTGCCTGGCGCGCATGCAGGGTGTTCAAGACTGCTGGCAGTATCGGGCCGAAGACTACGCAGAAATCAGTGCGCGGTTGCCGGAACATGCCAATCTTTACATGGACCTCTGCTGCGCCTGCCTGCGGGAAGGCAATCCGGAAGCGGCCCAGCGGCACTTGAACCGTGCTGCGGGTTTGGGATATGCCCTTTCCGGAAGGATTTTCAACGCCCGGGCCTGCATCGCCGCAGCCAATCAGGACGTGGAGACGGCAGCGGATTTTCTCGAGGCAGCCCTTAACTGCTATCCCCACAGCGACGTCATCGAAAACAGGGAATGTCTTAAGGACTGGCTAAGCCGCGGGGGACCGCTGAGCGGTAAACCGCTGGTGCTGAGCTGCGAGGATCATTTCGAAACCAATCGCATCTGTTGTGCACCCGAACATCCCGATCCTCTGCCGCTTCCGGTAACCTCTTATGAAACTTAACGGTTCTAAATTCCCGAAAGGAAAACTCCAGGCCGATGGAAAAAAGCAGCAGTGCAACGCCCAGTTCGGCCACGTCAAAAACGGCCCGTGAATTGAACAACAGAGGGCCGATGATGGTTCCCGCCATCAGGTAACCCAGAATGGGGATCTGTTTAAACCGCTGTGCCAGTTTTCCGAGAACGAATGCGGTGCTGATCAGCAGCAGGATTTCAGCGAGCAGGTCCCACATCTCAAACGCTCCCTTCCGCAACCCGATTTTTTTCGCGGTTGCGGCGAAATGTTGCCATCAGGTCGCGCATGCCGGACATATAATACCGCACCTGTCAACTCGTGATGACGAAGTGAGCGCGCCGGTTCTTTGCCCAGGCTTGCTCGGTGTTTGACCGGTCGAGGGGGCGCTCTTCACCGTAGCTGACCGTCTTGATCCGTGAGGCGGACACGCCGAGGGCGACCAGAAATTCCTGGGTCATCTTCGCGCGTTGTTCCCCAAGTGCCAGGTTGTATTCGTTAGTGCCGCGTTCATCACAGTGGCCTTCGATGATCACGTTAGTCCCGGGGTTTTCCTTCATGTAGCGGGCTTTTTCACGCAAAATTTCCTGGGCCTGCGGTGTGAGCAGGGCGCTGTCGTAATCGAAAAGAATGTCTTCATTTTCGAATGCCTTGCGCGCTTCGGCCGCTTGTTCGGGTGAAAGGGACGATCCGGCGCCTGTCGATCCGAGGCTTTCTTCTGAAATGGTTAGGCCTGACGGCCCTTTGCCTTCAGAGCCCGCTCGCTGGGCTTCAGACTCATAGGATGTCGAAGGCCCCGAACTGACAATCGGCTTGGAACACGCGAACAGGAACATCAGAACAATACTTGCAGGAATCAAAACAACAGTCAATTTTCGCATGGGCGATACCTCTCTCTATCTTCGTTGAAGAATTTGATGACCGGGCGCGGGATTGTTGTCCCGGCTGTGGTCAGGACTGTATAGCACAAGCCGCTTCGGTTTTCAAAAATTCGTTTACTGGGGTCGGTGGAGGGCAATTAATTTTTGGGCCCTTGTGAATTCTGTGCGCAAGAAAATTGAAGCGCCACGCCGTTGGCTATACAGTGAGTTCATAGGACCGATTGGATTTCCGCCTTTCGTATCGTTGCAGCCGGACCATGACAACAACTTGAAAAAAGGTGCAGAAAATGCTAAACATATTACTTTTATGCACTCCCATGCTTGCCTTAAAACAAAGAGCGGAATTGAATATGTGGCGTAATGTGTCCCAAGGACCTGGGTGGAGGACCTACCAGGAGAGGCTTCAGAGAGAGGACCGAATCAGACTATTTAAAAGAAAACTTGTTCTGGTCGGCGGGGTTATCGGCGGCTTGTTGGCGGTTATTTTTTCCGGAGCCTGGATGAGCAGCCGGTTGAACCGGTCTGTTCCGGTTCCGCCGCCGCCTCAAAAGCAGAATACGCAGAAACAGAATCCCGTATCGGACGGTTTTTCACGCAAAACGCTTGCAACGCTTCTTGTTCCTTTTTCGGGCGGTAGTGTCGAACTAACCGATGAAATTGACCTTGAAAATAAGGGCGTCCATTATAAATTGAAAACCACCGTGAATCCAAAACTGCAGGCCTATGTCAACAAATTGCTCGAGCGCTCAAAGACGCTGCAGGCGGCCGTGGTGGTCTTGAACCCCCATGATGGACGGGTACTTGTCATGTCAGGGCATGATAAGAACGGCGCCGATACCAACATTTGCCTGAAGGCCGAATACCCTGCCGCCAGCCTTTTTAAAATTATTTCGGCCGCCGCCGCCTTGGAAGCGGCCGGTTATACGCCGGAGAAAACTCTCTACTTTACCGGCCGCCGTCACACCCTTTACAAAAATCAACTGAAACAACAGCGGGGGCGCTATACCTCCGAAACTCAGCTCCGCAAAGCTTTCGCAGTTTCCAACAACTCAATCTTCGGCAAACTCGGAATTTATGCTCTCGGTCCGCAGGTCATAACTGAATATGCAGAAAAATTCTATTTCAATCGTCCGATACCGTTCGACTTGCCGCTCGAGGTCAGTGAAACCGAGGTACCCAAAGATGATTACGGATTGGCCGAAATTGCGTCAGGTTTCAACAAACGGACACGCGTTTCTCCTTTGCATGCCGCTTTGCTGGCGTGTGCCATCGTCAACCAAGGTGAAATGGTGGCGCCGTGGTTGATCGAGACGGTTACAGATGCGTCCAACTCTGTGCTCTACAAAGCCAAACGGCATATCCTCGATACGCCTGTCAATAAGAAAACAGCCGCCGATTTAAAACTGATGATGGAGGATGCCGCCACTTACGGCACTGGGCGTAAAACATTTCGCAAGTTGCGTCGCCGAAAAATTTTCAAGAACTTCGTCCTCGGCGTTAAAACCGGCACCATCAATGATATCACCGACCAATTCAAGTATGACTGGGTCACGGCTTTTGCATTGGCTCCAAACGGAAACGACGGCATCTGTATCGGCGTGCTCGCGGTTCACGGCGAGAAGCTCGGTATTCGTGCAACGGAGATGGCCAGGGCCATCATCGATTACAATTTCAGATCATGAATCGGTCGGAGGCCAAATTCAAAAAACCGTTCATCAACAGGCGCAGCTTTCTTCGTCGCTTTCTGCCCGCCAGTCATTGCAGGACACATAGTGGTGACACTCCGGGCAATAGAAATAGTTCGGAAAACAGTTCTCACCGCACCGACGGCATTTGCGCCCCTCGTCGGGCTTCTGTCTTGATTTGATCTTCTTCAATCCTTTTTGGATCAAACGGTATTTTCGTCTTTCCTGGGCCAGCTGTTTGCGTCGTCTTTCATCCTGGCAGGCCAGTCGTTCGCAATAAGCACGCGTCGCCTGTTTAGGGGGCACATGAAAATCTTTTCCGCACACACGGCAGGTTCTTTTGAGCATTTTAAATCACCATACTTGCCGGCAAAAGGTTACACCACGGTAACACGGAATGAGAGTCCGGTCCCAAGGTCGTTATTGGTGCGTTACAGATGCACCTCATCTGATGTAACGGGGCAAATACGGCTTGCTTGAGGAAGGAAGTTCTGCGGAACCAAGGTCTACCCAAGTAAGCCTGGAAACAGATATAGATAGTTGGATTTTATTCTAATCATGTATTGCAGATTTGCAATAGAAAAATTTAACGTGTCTTGACATTGCTGGTTTATCACTTTAATATTGCATGCTTTTTATAAAAATGGCCGTTATTTTACGAACACTAATTCGGGGCCTCGGGTCTCAAATAATATCGGCGACTCTGGCTGCGTGCGACCACTCTGATCGCGAAAATAACTCTGCCATTTTGGCGTAGATCCATATGAGACATATCGCTGGGTAGAATTTCGAACTCACCGCCCCAACTTTCATTATGATGCACGACGATACAACTCGGTTAATATAAAAAGGAGGAAAGAGTTATATGAAAATCGCTTTTCCCGCTCAATTCGATCACGGATTAGAGAGTCCGGTCTTCGGTCACTTTGGCTCGGCCGCATATTTTCTGGTTGTCGATGACGCCTCCGGGGCTGTCGAAACCATAGTCAATGCGGACCGCGACCATCTTCACGGTCAGTGTCAACCGCTGGCGGCACTGGGCGGTAAAAAAGTGGATGCCGTTGTGGTGGGTGGAATCGGCGGCGGCGCACTACAGAAACTTTTGTCATCCGGCATAAAAGTCTATCGCGCAGTTGAGGGAACCTTGAACCAGAATTTGGAACTGATCCGGACTCATCGCCTACCGGAATTCTCGTTTAAAATGACGTGCGCCGGTCATGGCGGGAATGGCGGCTGTGCTCATTGAGCCGCATCGGTTCTCCGATTTATTTTGCAATATATGAAAGAGTTATATGTGAAAAGAGGACACAGGTCGGGAATTGCCATTTTTGCGTGTAATTGATAAGAAATTTTCCGGTAAGGAGGGCGTCATGCCGCTTTTTGACTATCTTTGTCTGGACTGCGGACGGTTGAGTGAAATTCTGTCATCAAATCAGACAGAAACCCCGCGATGTAAAACCTGTGGAGGTGTCCATTTGAAAAAAATGCTGTCAGCACCCTCACCCCTTTCCGGCGTCCAAACGCATCGACTTCCCGGCCGAGGAGACAGTCCCTGTTGCGGGACTACGCCCTCGCAGGCCGGCTGTGCCGGCCCAGGCAGTTGCTGTGGGAAGGCGGGGCGCTGAAGCCCGCCTCTTTTCCGGAAACAGGTAACCTAATGACGGCCTTCTATGCCGATTGCACCGCATACACTGGGTTAAGAACCGGTTGCAATTCGGTTTTATAGTAAAAAGCCCCGCATGCGAAACGCATGCGGGGCTTTCAATACATTCAAGCGTCTGAAAAGTTAATTTTTTTATCCGGCAATATTTAGCTTAGTCAGATTTCTATTCCCTCCTTACATGGGAGGGGGCACTCATGTTTTGCACTTTCGCCATGCACAATTTCAACATAACCGGAATCATTTAGTCTACTACTTGGCCGGCACATAAGGAATAGGGACGCCCCACCATTCTTGAGCGCCCGATTCCTGGGCAGCAAGTGCCGTTGGCTCCTTGTAGCCCCACATGCTGAATTTAGCGTGCTCCCAGTCACGGTACATAGTGCTGTGTTCATAGAATTCAGATTCCTGGGCCATATGCCCGCAACCCGCCAAAAATGCCGTCAACATACCGATAATCAATAATTTTTTCATCTCTCTCCTCCTCATTGTTCCAATTTCTCATCATCCACATGTTTTCAAGTTACTTATTCACCGATTAAAAACCAAGCAACCATTTAGTTAAGTTTAATAATATGCAACTTTATTAATTTGAGTGCATTTGTCAAGAGCAATTATTTTAAATATTTTAAGGCTATATACGACTTATTGACATATCGTCTACATGGTCCGGCATATTTTTCCTCTCAAATCTACTACAGCGTCATACTCATCAGGATGGGTCAATTTTTGGCATAAAAAATGACGATTTTTGACGTTCGGGAGACGCCATAAGCGCGATGCCAATATAACAAATTGAAAATATATGAAATATTTATTTTAATCACTTTGGCCTGTTTTTTGCTAAATTTGATCGGGTTCAATTTCCCCAAATTCATGTTCAGGTGATTAATTGGAAGGTCGAGGATCCCACAACCGATTCAAAAGATATCGTTTTCGTTCATTTTTTATTGTAGGTGTCCTCCTATTCTGCTTGATTGGTTGCGCGACTTCGGCCGACCGGTGCCATCCCGAGTTCAATCATCGCATTCAACCAATCAAAACATTGTGCCTGTTACCGCCACAGGCCATTGTGTACGAGGAACTTCCCGATGGCCGGCTTAGACAGCGCAGCGATCGGAGCGAGGCGGCAGGTCTTTCCGTTCAACAGGCACTGATGACTGAGCTGACTGCCCGCGATTTTCGCGTCCTGACATATCCGGTCGACCCGACCCATCGTACAGCCGAATTACAGGAAGTCCTCAGTTTATACCGGGCGGTCAACAAGTCGATCCAACTTCATACTTTCGGGCCTGAGGTTTTCGCTGCAAAACAAACCCAGTTCGAGTATTCGGTCGGTTCGCTCAAAACGCTTCTGCAGCAAAACGGTGCAGATGCATTTGTTTTCGTCCGCGTTCTCTACAGGTTCTCGTTACAGAAGTCACGCAGTTTCGTCAGCCTCGGGCTGGCAGACGCTACCGGTACCATTCTGTGGTATGGTGCCAATGGTAGCAGGGAAGTGGCGGGTATCGAGGACCCGGACAAAACCACCCTCCTCGTTAAAAAAGTTCTGGCGAATTTTCCGGAGGGTCGATTGTGAAATCGGTCGGATGGCTATGGATCTTCTGGCTGATTCTCACCTGCCTCGGCACCGCAGCTGCGGCCGATGAGCAATTTCCCCGAGACCCCAGCAAACATGATATCCAGGCATTGATGGAAGCAGCCAGGGCGGATGAGATGCGCCTTGAACAAAGCGATGCCCTGTACAGAGATTCAAAGCTGGAAGCTTATGTGAATCAGGTGGCGATGAGACTGGTTGCAACCGTGCCGGAGAAAGGCGGCGGATTCAGAGTCAAGGTGATCAAGGATCCTCATTTGAATGCCTTCACCTACCCCGACGGCTTTTGCTATGTCAATACCGGCATTCTGGCGCGGTTGGAAAACGAGGCTCAACTGGCGGCTTTATTGGCCCATGAAATCGCCCATTACGTTAACCATCATGCGGTAAACGGCATCCGGCGCCTCCAGCATCAGCCCGACCCTGCCGCGCGTGATTTGGCTGATAAAGATACGGCCTCGTCTGCTCTTGTGCCGCAGAGTGTCAAATGCACCTGGTCCGGTTATCGTCATGAAGCCGAACTAGAGGCCGACCGCGAGGGGTTGAAGCTCATGATGCGGGCAGGTTACAACCCTTATGAGGCTCTGCGGCTCTTCGAGCACCTTGCAGAAGAAATGGCGTGGGAGAAGTATTACGAGCCACTATTTTTTGGCTCGCATCCCAGATTGCAGACTCGTATCGAAAAGTGCAGCGAATTCCTGGGTTCCATCGACCCGACCCGTGGGCTTCGGTTATACGGCGAAAACCGGTTTGGATTCATGTTACGAGATGTGATTCTGGATAACATTGCACTCGACATTCAAGCCGGGCGTTTCGATCAGGCGCGCCAGGCTTCGGAAAGGTTTCTGGCGACTTATTCTGATGACGCTCGGGTCTATTACCTGCTGGGGGAAATCTACCGTCAACTGGGTCGCGACAGGGACGAATCCAATCGGGCCGAATCGTTTTACAAACGCGCCATCGACTTGGATGCTGGTTACCCAGAACCGCATCGTGCCCTTGGTCTGATGTATTACAAAGCCGGGCAGTCCCAACAGGCGCAGCCGTATCTCGAAGCCAGCGTGCTTCTGGAACCAAATGCGCAGGAAAACACCTATATCCGGAACTACCTCAAGCGGATTCATTCTCGAGATCTGCGGCAGGAACAGTTCGCATACAAAAAAAAGTGAGTTGTACAGCCTGCCGGTGCGACCGCTTTTTTATCCACCAAAAGTTGGAAGATGAAAAACAGACTCATCCTATTGGCCATTATCGTCATGATAGCGGGCTGCGCCAGCTGGAAGGCTGTCGACGGTGGGATTCACTCAGAAACTTATTGTGTTGAGGTTCCTAGCGGGTGGATGAAATTTGACGCCGGCGCCTACGTGATGATTTCGCGTGATGGTCCCTATCTTCAGTACGTCCTGTTTCAAGAGCGCCCCTTGGAGCGTCCCTTTCTTAATGCCCGCAAGCGTCTAACTGCGGACATGCTGCCACAGGAAGCCGCTCAGATCATTATTGACGACTTGTCTTCCGATTCGATGGTAGCGAATTTTACCGTCATCGAAAATGCACCAGCCGTCATTGACGATCATGACGGTTTCAGATTGCTCTTCAGATACAGCGACCCGAAAGGGTTGACCTTAAAAACGGCTTATTATGGCTTCATTCAAGGCCAAAACTACTACAGCCTCCGATTCACCGCTCCGCAGCGGTACTACTTTGACAATGATATCGATGTGTTCGAGTCGATGCTGTCGAAGTTTCACCTGGTTGCGGCGCGCTGAAGAAATATCGTTGCTGATCGATCGAAACCGACCTTTTCCCGCGGCGACCGCCGCGGCAGGCTCAGCGCGTTCAGTTGACATCCTTTGAGAGGCTGCTGCTGGAGGCTATTCCGTCAAACAGGCTCTCCGATATCGATTGTGTCTTGATGCTGCCGCTGCCGCAGCGAGGACAGACCGTCTCCGAGGTATCATCTCCTTTAAACACCAGCCGGATAAAAGCGTGACCGCAGTCTTTGCATAAAAAATCTATGGACGGCATAATTCCTTCAGTTCCTCATACGTCGGTGAATTAAACGGGATGGCTGCGGGTTGCACTTTATGATTGTAGGTAGATATTTACTTAAAGGGAGCGGTTCGATATAGTCGGGACCGTTTCTTGAGTTAAACAGCGTATTGAACTCCTCCGGGTTACCCTTTTTCACGCCTTGCCGGTTATCAGATTTTGACCTAATGGAGCAGCCGGAGAAAAAAACGTGTTCATAACCGCAGCCCGTCGCTTGGCAGGAGAGTCAACTGTGTTGACGACGGCGAAAACGTCATGAAAATTTTGACCGTGTCGGATGTCGTCGAGCCATCGCTGTACCCCGCAGTCGATGCCGGTCGGCATACCGGAATCAATCTCGTCCTGGCATGCGGCGATCTGCCGCCGGAGTACCTGTCTTCTTTAAGCAATTATTTTAACGTACCACTCTATTACGTTTGCGGCAACCACGATATCCGTTACGCTAGAAAACCGCCCATGGGATGCACGGATGTCCATGCCAGGCTGGTGCGGTTGAGGGGCCTTAACTTTCTGGGGCTGGGAGGCTCGCACTGGTACAACGGCGGACCGCACCAATACACTGAAGGGCAAATGCGACTCATGGTTTTTCGCATGCTGCCCACGCTGTGGCGACGGGGTGGGGTTGACGTTGTCTTAACCCACGCCCCACCGCGTTACGTGCATGATGCCGAAGATCCCTGTCACAGGGGATTTGTCGTCTTTCGCCGGTTGATTCGTCGATGGCGCCCGCAATACTTTATTCACGGACACATCCACTGCAGTTTCGGTCATGATTCAGAGCGGATCTCACTGATAGAATCGACCCGGGTCGTTAACACATATGGCTATTTTCAGCTTGAAATCGACGATCGCCCGACTGCGCGATAGAGTCGGTAAACACCGGCCGAATCAGGACAAGGTCGGTAGTTTCAACGATCGTCAGAAAAAAGAAGCGGCTTTTGACAGCCGGGTTCGGGGAATTCGAACCATACCGATCGATCGGATCGTAGGCAGCGTTGGGCGTTATCAGGACCTCGACGACCGTTTTCGACTGAAACCGCACGTCCCCTCGGAACGGCTGGAGCGGATTAAAGAGGCCATGCGAGAAGGCCGTCCTCTCCCTCCGGTAAGGCTCTACCAGATCAAGGATGAATACTATGTGATGGACGGTAATCATCGAATAGCGGCGGCCAAAGAGTTCGGACACGACGAAATTTTGGCCGATGTCATCGAATTCATCCCATCGTCAACTACCCTGCAGAACCTTGTTTTCCGCGACCGGGCAGATTTTTTCGACCGCACGCAACTCAAAGGGGATATCCAGTTGACCGAGGTCGGTCAATATGCCCACCTTCTCAAGCAGATCGAAGACCACAGGGCCTATCTGCAGCAGGAGCGGTCCGATAGTCCCTCTTTCGAGACTGCAGCTCAGGACTGGTACAAGACCATCTACCGACCTCTCTGCAAGATCATCCGGCGCGGCCGACTGTTGGAATCCTTGCCGGGTCGAAGCGTTGCGGACCTATACGCTTACATTGCGGTACATCAGTGGGAAACGGGTCGACGACGGTGGTATGGCAGCGGTATTGACGAACTGATACCCGAAGATATGGAGGCGTTTAGAAAAAAAATGATGGAAGCGAAGGATTGCGATTACCCGGAAATGCGACGGGGGATCACGGCATTTATTCTGATGAACGTTCAGGCGAAAAAAGAGTTCAAAGTCGTCGACAAGATCTACGAACTGGAAGAGGTTCGGGAAGTGCACTCGGTTCACGGCGACGTCGACATTCTGATTAAAATCTTTTTGAGCCGTGACTTGCTCAGCTCGGATGCCGAGATCATCTCACAATTCGTTCACGAGAAGATCCGGCAACTACCGGGTGTCATCAGTACAAAGACCCTGATTCCGGGATACTCGAAAATCAAGGAAAGCCGGAAGGTCGAGGAACAATCTTAGGGGTGACGTCGGAAGGTCAGCGGTTAACCGGGTTTTTGGTGGCTCGTTTTATTTGTTGCAGCCTGTAGGCTCCATCTGCCACCCAGCGGCCGAGAAAATGAGGACGACAATGCAACTTGAAAGCAAGCTGGTGCCGGTTTTAAGAGAGGCCGTTACGGTCATAAAGGCGGTGTTGTTCAAGCGTCTTAAATTGAATTTGTCGAGAGAATACCCCGGAAAGGATTCGGTGTACATCAACAGGCTCTGCGGTGCGGTTGTGAACGAACTCTTCGGCACCCCCAATACCGATCCGGCATTTGCCGATTTTAATGCCGAAAACCGCGACCGCATTCAGGCGGAATTGAGCACTGCGGCTTCTGCAGCGGAGGATCTGCTGATTCCGTTGACCGACGCTCTGCGTATCAAGTTTCTATGCGACAGTCTCGAGGGAATCGACAGCGGTCCTGTGCTGGTGCGGGCGGAAAGACTCGGTATCCTATTGGTGGACCGAAAAGTGCCTTTGCCCAAGACATTCATGGACCTGGTGCGTCGGGTCGGGGTGGCCCATAATCTTTTACAGCCGTCGGCCTTCGCAGACGAAGGTGAGACGGCAGGCGCCCGGCAAGCACCACCGGAAACGATATGAGCTTTCGGAGCAGTTTAAGTAATTTAACACGAACCGCCGGGCGGGCGGTACTTAATCTCGATCGGCATATAATCACCGTCGACCGCGAAAAAATCAAAATGGAAAAACTTGCGGCGGATGTTGAACTGAGAAACCAACCGGCGGCCGAAAATCGAAAGATCATCTGGAGTCCTGCGGTTGACAAAGAAAAAAGTATCCTTGCCGCAAATTGGCAGCTCCGGGTAACATTTTTGGGCAATCAAGGGCGAGAGGCAAAATGAGATACAGCATAATATGCTGGAATAAATCACAATATATAGTTTCCGGGTAATGGCATACAAATTGCTGATAAGAGGTTGATCCTTTATTCAGGCCACGTGTCGGATCAAAATAAATTGCTTCAATCGCCAGAAACAGGAGGATTTCCAATGATCTGTGAGCGCTGCTACCACCATAAAGGTTGTAAACAAAAACCAACCCCTGAAGGCCGTTGTGACGATTACCTGAAAGACGGTCGGATCGATCTCGACGACGAGCTCGATATCAATCCGATGGACACGTTTACCTTCGACTACGACACCATTAAGAAGCTTTTCAAGGACTTGCACGAAGAGCAATTGGAATAAGATTAGCTCCGGCCGCGATCTTTTGACTTTCGTTTTTCCCGCCTGCCCAGTATACCCGTAATTACTCACTTTTCTATCCAGTCGATTTCTTCCTGGCAAAATCGGAAAGACAGGCCCTTCTTTTCTGAAAAAGCCGCTGGGGGGAATTCATGGGACCCAAATTCAATCTAATCGCCGTTTACCCGAAGGGAGCCGAACCCCTTGCAAGATAACGACTTTTCCCGCAAACCGCTGCAGGAGCTTCTCGGCCTCGAGATTAATGGCTGCCCTTGCGGCAGGACGCACCGGGTACCGACCCGAGAGGTATCGTTGCGTTGCGGCGCCTTGAACCTCCTGCCGGAGTTTGTCGACCGCTGGATGTCAACCGGACCGCTGATCCTGGTGGTCGACGGAAATACATGGACGGCGGCGGGAGAGAAGGCGGTGCGGCTTCTCGAATCGGCCGGAAGAACAGTTTCGCTGCACTTCGTCGACCACAAAAACCAGCCGGTCCATGCCGACAAGCAGACAGTGGCCGATTTGGTGGCACGAATCGAGAGGGAAAAGACGGCCGGTATTATTGGTGTCGGGTCCGGCACGATCAACGACATTTGCAAAACTGCCGCCACCGCGACCGGAAAAACATTGATTACAGTGGCCACGGCCGCCAGCATGAACGGTTATACATCGGCGATTTCGGCTCTGACCGTCGATGGCGTGAAGATTACGGAACCGTGCCATCCGCCGGTGGCCGTCATAGCCGATCCGGAGGTGCTCGCCTCGGCACCCCAATTTATGAGTGCGGCCGGCTTCGGTGACCTGCTCTCCAAGAATGCCTCGACGGCCGACTGGATCCTGTCGAATGTGTTGTTGGGGGATTATTTTTGCGGCATACCGGTTGAGGTAGCGGAGGAGGCCGTCGCAACCAGCATCCGGCAGGCAGGCATTATTAAAGCCAATAAACCCGAAGGCCTCTCGGTTCTGATCGATGCTCTTTTGCGCTCCGGTATTGCCATGGTATTGGCCGGTTCCAGTTCACCGGCATCCGGAGGAGAACACCTCATCAGCCACCTATGGGACATGACGGCGCATTGGACGGGCCGTACACCGGCACTCCACGGTCAGCAGACCGGAGTGACCACCCTCATATCGCTGGCGCTCTACCAGAAGATACTGTCGCTCGAGCCGGAGGTGATCCGACGTAAAGACTTGAAACCTGAATTTCCTACCATAGCCGCTATGGAATCCGAACTGCGATCCGTATTCCGGGATATTTCTGCGTCGTTGATGCCGCACGCACGCGCGAAATTTCTCGACCAAAACGGCTTGGCGGCACGACGGCAACTGATCCTTTCGCGGTGGGACAAGATTCGACAAGCGGTTTCTGCGGCAGTGATTTCACCCGCGCTGTCCCGACAGCACCTACAGGCCGCCGGTGCGGTGTACACTATCGACGGTCTCGGAATCACCGCTGAAGAGCTTCAGTTCGCTTACACCTATGCGCGTTGGATTCGCAACCGCTATACGGTGCTCGACCTGGTGGCCGACATCGGCATGCTGAACGAATGGCGCAGTGAGGTTCTTGCGTCGGTGAAGTGACCGATAGAGGGTTTCGTCAGGCGATTTGGACCGTCAGGTATGCTCCCGGGTCTGCCGCTCTCCCGTGGGGAACCAATATGGCATCGCCTGCGGATTAAGCCAGTTCGTCGAACCGGCATTTCAGGTAGACACCCTCACCGTCGTATGAGGTTTTGACTTTGTAAGGCAGGGTTTTAAAAAGCTGTATCATCGCTTGGTTATGGGGGGCGGTGTAGGCGATCAGACCGGCGATACCGTTTTCCCGCGCGGCATCCGCCAGCTTTCTCATGATGCGGCGGCTGAGGCCCTTGTTCTGGTACTTTTTGTTTACCGAAAATGCCACTTCGGCCATGTTGTTGTCCACCAGCAGCATGCTCTCGCCCACGGCCACCACCCGACCGAAACCGAACTCCCCGACCACCGCTACCAGTGTCAGGTCTTTTACATAGTCGATCTGTGACTTGCTTTCGAGCTCTTTGCGGGCAAAACTGGTTTTTTCGTGGAAAAAACGGGAAAAAATGTCCTCCTTGTCGAGGTTGTAGTAATGCTCCTGAATGCGGCGCTCGTCCACGGGTTTGGCGGGACGGATGGTGATCTCTTCGTCTTCGATTTCAACGGTTTCTTCGAGGCGGACCGGGTAGACACCCCTGACGGCCTCCCCGAGGGAACGCTCGGATCCGATAATGCCGGATTTCTTGGCCTGTTCAAAGAGCTCCTCCCTGAAATCCGGATGGGCAATTTCGATCATGGCAATAACCCGTTCCTGGTAGCTCTTGCCGAACAGGTTGACCACGCCGTACTCTGTCACCACATAGTGAACATCGCCGCGGGGCACCACCACCGCCGTGTCCCCGAGCGCCGGAACGATGTTGCTGGTTTTTCCATTCTCCGAGGTCGAAAAGAGCATTAAAATCGACTTGCCGCTTGGTGCCCGCCGTGCCCCGCTAACGAAATCCGCGATACCGGACACGCCGGCATAAAAGGTCTGGGCAGAGGCCTCGGCCGCCACCTGACCGGTGAGGTCGATGGTTTTGGCGACATTTATCGACACCATCCGGTTGTGGCGTGAAATGACAAAAGGGTCGTTGACATAGTCCGACGGGCGAAAATCGACTGCCGGATTGTCGTCTATGAAGTCGTAAAGGTTGCGGGATCCGATAGCGGCCGAAGCGACCAACTTGCCTTCGTTGAAACCCTTCTTGCGGTTCGTTATAACGCCTTTGGCGTAGAGGTGCATGATGTCGTCGATCAGATATTGAGAATGGATCCCCAAGTCGTTCTTGTTGGAAAGGGCCTGGAGGGTCGCCTGGGATGCGGCATCCAGCCCGATCTGCAGGGTGGAGCCATCGTCGATGAGCCGGGCAATGTGCTGCCCAATGCGGGCTGCCGTTTCAGAGGAGGGCCGGGGGTGGACGGCCAGCAGGTCTTCATCATGCTCCACGATGACGTCCACGTCGTTGACGTGAATGAAGCTCTGCCCCAGAACCCGCGGCATTTTCGAGTTGACCTGGGCGATCACCAAATCTGCCGAACCGGCTGCCGCCAGGGTCACATCGACCGAGATGCCGAGGCTCATCCAGCCGAAATCATCCGGGGGGGATACCTGGATCAGGGCAACGTTGATCGGCAGCTTGCGCGTCTTGAACAGCCCGGGAACATCCGACATGTTCATAGGCGTTATGAACCGCAGGTTGCGGGTAATGATCTCACCCTCGCGAGCCGACCCCAAATAGATGGTTCGAACGCTCAGGCTGTGATCCATGGTTCGGTTGGCTATGGCCGTCAGCGATGTGGTTTCCATGCTCATCAGGCGCACGATTTCAAGACCAGAGGAGCGGGGTGCCGCTTCGGAAAGCGTCCGGACCAGTGCCTGCGGTTCACCGCAGGCCGACCCGATGAACACACGCTGACCCGGCCGGATCAGGCTGACGGCCTCGACCATGCTTTTCCTTATCTCGATGTAATTGTCGGCCCAGTATTTGGAACCTGCCAAGTTTACCCCCTTATTCGACGGTGAAAAAAGCTATTTTTAAATTATCGACAACCGCGACCGTGTTTAAACTCAACTGCCAAACCGGCAGACGATTTTCGATCAACATAGGCCACCGGGATCATTTTCGCAACCCAAAGAACGAGCTGGTCGCTGCGACTTTAAGGTTCGGGTGACGCCCGGAGGTGACGGGGCTCTGAAGAATATGCCGGGCTTGATCGCCTGGGCTTGGCGGCAACCGCGAACGCACCGGTCGGAAGGGGTGCCAAGGGCCCTCAGTTGCTGGTGGCTTCATTCAACTTCCAGTCGTACTGGTTGTCTGAAATATGGTCGATCTTTTCGAGCTGTGTCCGCAGATCGGGTTGCGCGTATTTTTTCAGATGGTCAATGACGCCGGCGTTCGTGCCACCGAAATCGGACTCGAACCAGACGTAGATGCTCGAGACCGTCAGTTTGCCGTTTTCGATCCGGGCACCACGGGGGCTGTTGACGAACTCCCGGGCCCCCTTGTCGAGCAATTCGTCGGTGTTTTCGGCAGTAAACGCCTCGGCTTGCAGGTTCGGACAGCCAATGGAAGCACAGTTGACGCCGTAATGGACCCGGGGGTCCTTCCAGATCGGGCGCAGAATGCGATGCTCTATGTCGTCCAGGCTTATTTTTTCACCCTCTACGCTGACCAGTTTTTTACCCCACGGTCCGTCGGAGAAAAGCCCCGGCGAAATGTCGATGTCGCGGATGCTCTTGACGGGATAGTGGTCGAGGATGATCTTCACGGTCAAGGCATTGTAGAGGTTGACCCAGAAGGCTTTCTGTTCGTTCCGGTTGAGTCGGCTCACCGCTGTCTGCGTCAACTGCCGGATGTAGTGATCGAGGGCCGTGCGGTCGGCTGCCGAGACCTGGCTGTAACGAAAAAGGGGTACCCCATCGGACCCGTTGATCAGATAGGCTTTCAGGAGCCGGTCCCAGGTCGAGTGGTTTACCTGCAATACGGAGGCGGGATCGTTTTCCGTCCAGAGTTGCCACAGTTCCGATTTGGGCGCCGCCAGGGCCGGACCAACGCAAAGTAAAAAGGTTGTTACGGATAGTACTGCCAGTATCTGTTTCTGCATGAGTTTACTCCTTTTACAATCGAACTGAACCGCTTTACCCGGGGAAGGAGAAAACCGCTCCATCTTCATACCGTTCGGTGGCGGCGGCGTGGTAAATCGTTGCCTCTCCCTTACCGGAGACCTCCCATTTTCCGCTTGCAGTGCCGCTCAGGATGGCGGTCTCCTCGTCAACGCCGATCAGCGTGACCGTCGTCGGCAGCAGTGTCGCCAAGCGCGGGACCCATTGATGCCCGAATTCGTCGTGGTGGGGCAGGAAGCAGGTGTTCGGTACCAGCCCCAATCCTTGGAACACTTCGCCGGAAACGGGATCAAAATAATGGCTGCAAAGGACCATGGCCCCGGCACTGGCGCCGGCAACCACCGCACCGTTCCGGTACGCCTCAATGATAGCTGCCCATCCGGCGCTGCCGGTCAGGGTTTGCTCCAGGTAGCGGGGAAATCCGCCTGGAATATAGATGAACGTCGATTGGTGCAGGTCTCTGACCACATCGGGGTCCTCGGCCGAAACCCGGTCGATCAGCGGAAGGGCTCTCACTGCGGTCGCCCCAAGACTGCGGAACCACCGCACGCCGTTTTCACCGGTGCGCCGGTGATTGTCATCCGGTGCCGCCGCTGCAGGGATGATGCTGATACGTGCCGAGAGGCCCCCGGCCAGATCGAGCGCTCGACGATCAGGGGATGCCATTTCTCCACCAAACTCGGCCCCGCCGGCTAACAAAATGGTGCCCATAAAACCTCTCTCTTTTTTTTAAGATGTAAAAAGTAGAATGAGCCGTCATCCCATTAAAATGCTTGACTTTCTTACCGGCACGCTTACGATGACGTTAAATTTTCTCTTAAGATATGGAATGGTTCTTTTACTCTCAAATTTCTGTAAGGAGGAAAACCCATGGGCTTAATGAAAGAGTTTAAAGAGTTTGCCGTCAAAGGCGGTTTTCATGATGGTCAAGGGCATCAATGCCATGAAGAAGAAAGAAGAACAGGCTTCGGAGGAACCGTCCAAACCCAGTGAAGAAGTCGTTCTTCTGCAGGAGATCCGCGACGCCTTCAGAAAATAAAGCTTCTAATCAGGTTGGCCCTTCAACCGGGCCCCGCGGTCCGAGAGCATTTACGCGGGGTTGATACCGATTTCCGTGAATTTATTTTCGATAGCGTCACCGAAACCTTTAATATACACCCTATTGCCATCTCACCTTTATTTCCGGCATTCATTGTCGATCAAATCGGCCCAACGCCTTTGGTCATGCCCTTAACGCCTTTTGAATTTAATCCGGTTTTGCTG
>Ga0316193_10000051_pt1 | contig 53187 bp, 47 predicted proteins | sample MerIslsedime2_MG_FD_207735 | JGI IMG/M metagenome (GOLD analysis project Ga0316193, IMG submission 207735) | Coastal sediment microbial communities from Maine, United States - Merrow Island sediment 2 | ecosystem: Environmental > Aquatic > Marine > Coastal > Sediment | place: USA: Maine... | reverse complement strand
GCCGGTCTTTGAGGCAACGGGCATTGAGGGCCTGGACCTATTGTGGAGATCCGTCCGGGTGGTCCGCAAGCGAACGACGGCGGCGGCATTGTAGGGGAGCCCCTTGCGGGCTCCCTCGGGAGGGGGCAAGCCCCTCCCCTACATTTCGGCGGGCCGCCACCTCGTCACGTCTTCGCGCCGGATCTCTTGCGCCCTTTGATGATCCATGCGCTGCACTCGACGAGCCGCCCCACAGTCGAACCACCCGAACGAACCTCGGGCAACCGATGAAGGGCGTAAGGGTGTAGGGGGCGATTCCCTGACGGGAATCCATTTAGGGCTCCATGCTCACCCTGGATCCAGATCGGGCAAGGGGTCTCCATCGTCGGAGGGGCATGGTCGGGTGAAGCCGAAGACGAGGGAGATCCCTTGTCCGATCCCTATCTCAGGACTGTCGCCAGACGTTCAGCAGGCGGACGAACTGAGGGTTGTTGCAGGAGCAAGGAGGGAACTCTCCGGATACGTCCCAGAGGTCAGCCCGGGGGCAGGACTCCAGGGGGTTCTTGCAGCGGAAGGGAGGATAGCCCCCTGGGATTCTGCCCCCGGGCTGACCTCACAAGATCGTAGTCAGCTGCCGAGGCCTCCCTGGAGCCCAGTGCCCAACAGCCTCAAGGCCCCAAAGAACGGACAAGGGTAGTCCGGCCACATCAACCCTCACTGCCCAGGCCCTGGGCTATTCGCCCGGGGCCTGTTCTAGCCGATCCGCTTTGGCGGCCCAGACGAAATCGCTCTCGGTCAGACCGTCGATCTTGTGAGTCCAGATCTTAAGACCGACCTTGCCCCAGGTCAGAAAGATCTCGGGGTGATGATCCACTTCTTCCGCCAGTTGTCCAACTCGATTCGTGAATGCCAGCGCGTCGACAAAATTACCGAAGCGATATTCCTTCTCGAGATGGTGGCTGTCTACCAGGACCCAGCCATTCCCGAGCTGCTCGTCGAGACGCTCCAACTCTTCACCTGCCAAGGGAGGCACGCCTCCCCGGCAGGGTACACAGATCCCATCTGCAAGCTCACTCATCTTTGGTTCTCCCTACTCCGTCTGATGCCTCGCTCCAGGACCTACCTCTGTCTCACACCCTTAACCCCTAGGCCTCTACGCCCCTACTGGCTGTCGCTGTAGTTGACCATCGCTTGCGACCCGTCCTCGGTGGAGGAGAGGATCACCATGACGGTCTGGTCCTCCATGGAGGCGATGACCTGACCACCCTTGCCGTCGGGGCCCGAGTACTCGGTCTTCTGAACGCTCCAGCCATCTCCCTCGAGCTGCTTCACGTAGTAAGAGAGGACTTCGTCTACCGGGTCTGGCGACGTCATCTGAAACGAACCACCCACACCATCGGGAGTCGATGCCGAATAGGTGCCCGTCGCCTTTGCACCGGGGTACATCGGAACCCAGTCGGGGACATCGTCCATGTCGGAGCTGCCGAACTGCATGGCCTCTTCGCCGTCCTTGGTCACAGTCACCAGACCTTCCTCCCCGTCGCCTGTCGCGCTGAACGTCACTTCCCCTTCGTCGCTCTCGAAGCTCAACTGGCCCTTTTCGATGTCCTCGTAGTTGACCGTGATGACCTCGCCATCCTCTTTGTTGCGGATGGTCATCGTGCCGGCATCGCGGTCACTCTCCACCAGTTCCAGTTCGGGGTTCATCTTGATCAGCATCTCAGCTGCCGCCGCCGGGTTCTCCTGAAAATCCTCAGCGAAGTCGCCGACCTTCTTGGCGACGAACATACCGCTCATCGTCACGACGATGGCGAACAACACCAATAGTCCACCACAGCCGATCGCTACCCATGCCCACGGGCTCAGTCCTTTTTTCTCGTTCTCGGTCATGCCATCTCCTTTCCTATCTGTAGCTTCTTCCAGAGGTGAAAAAACTACCACAGGCCCGTCTCTACCGTGGCCGCTCAGACAATGTAAGCGATTCGGTTTGCCGAAGCGAACGGGGTCAGCCAATCGACGCCTGGTCGAGAATCGACTGGCGAAGAGACTCCGGCAGCTGATCGAGATCGAGCTGTCGACAAGCGTCGAAGGTCAGGTCGAGGGTCGACATCAAGGAACGACAGCGCGAACAGAGCTCATCCGCTGGGACAGGAAACTCGACCCCCCGATCGAGAGCCTCTTGCTTGGCGCTCAAGAGATCCAGGCAGACCTTCCGAGAGTGATCCGGTGGCGGAGCTTCGCGCTGGGGGAGTGCTTCGGCCATCTCCTTGCGGAGGGCTAACCTGGCCCGGTGAACCCTGGTCTTGACCGTAGCCTCTTTGAGTCCCAGGATTTCGGCAATCTGCGACAAGGACAACTCGGTGATGTCCTTCAGCAGCAACGGTAGTCGCAGATGGATGGGCAGCTCGGCCAGCGCCCGATCCACTCTCTCATGGGCCTCCCGTCGCAGCTGCTCATCGAGCTGGCTCTCATCAGAAGATGGAATCGTGGCGACCATCGGCTGGCCCGAGGGCAGGAGCTCGGAGAGAGACTCAACCCTGGCCGGCTCGCCCGACCGAAGTCGATTCCGCCGCTGGCAGATCCTGGCCGCGATGGTGTAAAGCCAGCTGCTGGGCGCTGAGCGGCCTTCGAATTGATCCCATTTGCGAAAAGCCTGCATAAAGGTCTCCTGCACTAGATCCTCGGCTTCTTCGCTGTTACCGCAGAGCTTCATCCCGAGACCGTACATTCGCCCCCCTTCCTTCTCCATCAGGCGTTCGAGGGCCAGGTCACGGGACTCGGCAGCGACCATCTCAATTTCCGACATGGGAAAAGTGTCAGTGGGTCCGGGCAGTGAAAGCAACTGGCCGCCGGAGACAGCTCTGGCGGCCAGGCAATTCAAGTGGCTCCCCGGGAGGGAGTCGAACCCCCGACCAATCGGTTAACAGCCGACCGCTCTACCACTGAGCTACCGAGGAATATTCGGCCCTTGTGAGGCCGTCAAAGGCGAGATGTTAGGAGCCGAAGTCCTCTTTGTCAATCGCTACTGGGTGCGAGATATCCAGTCGAATCAACTGGACCCGTCCAAGAAAGGCTTCAATCGACTCGCCCTGCTCGGGTGCCGCAGTTTGCGCAGCGCCTTCGACTCAATCTGGCGAATCCTCTCACGCGTGACGTTGAAGGACCGTCCAACCTCTTCCAAGGTGTGCTCCGAGCCATCGCCGACGCCAAAGCGCATTCTCAGAACCAACTCTTCTCGTGGGGTGAGGCTCTTCAGCACGTCGCCAGTCGAGTCCTTCAGATTGTTGCCGATCACCGATTCCACGGGCGAGGCCGCATTCTTGTCTTCGATGAAATCACCGAGATGCGAATCCTCCTCTTCACCGATCGGTGTCTCGAGGGAGATCGGCTCCTGGGCGATCTTCATGATCTTTCGAACCTTCGATGCGGGCAGATCCATCCTGGCGCCGATCTCGGCCGCGGTGGGCTCGCGCCCCAACTCCTGAACCAGGGATCGGCTGGTCCGCGTCAGCTTGTTGATCGTCTCGATCATGTGAACCGGGATCCGGATGGTGCGCGCCTGGTCGGCAATCGCACGAGTGATCGCCTGCCGAATCCACCACGTGGCATAGGTGGAGAACTTGTATCCACGGCGATACTCGAACTTCTCGACCGCCTTCATGAGGCCGATGTTGCCTTCCTGAATCAGGTCCAGGAACTGCAGCCCCCGATTCGTATACTTCTTGGCGATGGAGACCACCAGCCGGAGATTGGCAACGATCAACTCCTCCTTTGCCCGCTCGCAGAGTGCCTCACCCTGCCGGATCTTGGAGATGGTCGCCGAGACCTCCGAACGACTCGTTCCGTAGCGCTCTTCCAGATCCTTGATCTTGCGGCGGTACTTGTCGATGCGCCGTCGGTGCAGTGACTGTAGTTGTTTGTTCTTCTCCCGGTCGAGCGCGATCTTGGCCCGACGGATGTCCTTCTCGTTGCGCACGAACTGAACATTGAGGTTCTTCAGGAAGTCCACCAACTGATTGCGGGTCTGAAGAGAAAAATCGATCGAGCGGATGTCTTTGGCGATCTTCGCCACCAACCGGTCGATCTCGCGATCGGTCTCCTGGAACTTCGGGCTGCCCTGCTTGAAGCGTCTCTGTCGCTTCTGCAGGGTATCGATGGCCCGATCGTTCTTCTCGATGCGTTTGAAGATCTTGAGATTGGTCTTGATTCGCTCGCTGGCCTTGGCATCCAGCGTCTCGTCGGCATCGTTGGTCGTCAGCTGCATCAAGACGCGGTCGTCGCGCTGCGCCAGCTCGTTGAGCCGCAGGAGCTCCCGCAGCACCACCGGGTTCCCACAAAGAGCCTCGTAGATCGTCCACTCGCCTTGTTCGATCCGCTGGGCGATCTCTACTTCACCTTCTCGATCCAACAGCGGCACGGTGCCCATCTCGCGCAGGTACATGCGCACTGGATCGTTGGTCTTCTCCTGCTCGGTGACCGCATACTCCTGGGCTTCTACCCCGGCCACCTTGTCGAAACCCGAATCTCCGGTATCGAGATCCTCGCGGTTTCGGTAGCGATCGGGGCGATCGATGATCTCGATCCCCAAGTCGCCGAAACGAATGTAGATCGTGTCCAGTTCGTCAGGAAGAGAGACGACTTCGTCGGGTAGCAGGTCGTAGATCTCATCGTAGAGTAGGTAGCCCTTCTCCTTGCCCAACTCCGTGAGCTGCCTTACCGACGGAAATCTCTCTTCGACTGGAACGGAAGTGGTCAGAGTACTCAAGTTTTCATTCCTCCCGGCCACGGTGCAAAGCTCTGCTGAGAGCGGTCTTGTCCTCCAGCAGGGCCCGTAGACGGTCTTCGTCACCGCCCCGTTGCGCTTCGGAGATCTCGCCCGAGAGAACCCGCAAGCGTTGCTGCGACCATCGCCGTTTCAGCTGACCCAGAGCCATGCCCAGGCCCTTCGCCTCCTCGGCGATCGAACCTTCTAGCAGAAGGCGAGCCATTTGGTCAACTTCTTCGCTGTCGAGGGGTACGCTGGCCACAACCTCTTTCGCCGCCGGCCTGTTGCCCCCTCCGCTCCTATATAGATCGCAAAATGCCCGGTAAATATTCCTGCAAGCAGGGATCAGGAATACCTCGGGAGCGGGCAGATCGTCGAATGGCGGGAGCTCTTCGTCTCCCACCAGCAGGAGCTGAAGAGTCTGCTCCTCCAGGCTCCGCACCAATTTAGGGCCAGTCTGGCCTTCGTGGGACCGGTCTTCAGGCTTCAGATCCGGTTTTCCACCCACGCGGCGCCAGAGAATCTCGACTGGCACTCCCAGACGATCGGATGCCTTCTGACTGTAGCTGTAACGCAGGATGCTGTCGCGAACCGATTGCAGGAGCTCGCTGGCTTGCTTGCCGGCACGGGCTTGCAAGCGAGGGTCCTGGTGAACGGCCGGAGGAATCAGGCGCTCCAGCTCCGCCAGTACCGCATCCTCCGCCTGGGTTACCGCTTCGAGAACCGCATCCGGCCCGGCCGAGGTGCGCAGCGAGTCCGGATCCTGATCCTTGCCAAACCGGGCCCGCCTCACGGTCAGGCCCTGGGACAACAGAAGGGGCAGGACACGTCGAAAAGCCTGCTCGCCCGCCTCGTCTCCGTCGTAGCCCACCACCACGTCGCTCGCGAAGCGACTCAGCAAGCGCGCTTGGTCTTCGGTGAGTGACGTGCCCATGGTGGCCACGGTGGCATCCACCCCGGAGGCCACCGCACCCAGGACATCGAAGTAGCCTTCCACCACGAGGGCCGTGCTGCTCTCCCGAATGGCCCGCTTTGCGTAGTCCAGTCCATACAGGACATAGCCCTTGCGGAAGGCGGCGGTCTCGTGAGAGTTGATGTACTTGGCGGGATCATCCGCCAGGGTGCGCCCGCCGAATCCCAGGAGCCGACCAGAAGCAGCTCTGATTGGGAACATCAGCCGCTGACGAAAACGGTCGTAGTACTTGCCCGACTTCTTCGAGATACCGACAAGGCCCGCAGCCTTCAAATCAGCCAGGGGAAATCGGGGGTGCAGCGCTTCGAGGAGATGGGTCCAACCGTCTGGGGCATAGCCGACACCGAAGCGCTCGACCAACTCCTGGGGCATCCGACGCCTCTCGAGGTAGGCCTGAGTCTCGGCCGACCGCTTCAGGGCATCGACGAAGAACTGCGCGGCCGCCTCCAGCGCCGGCTCGAGATCAGGCTCTCGTGGCCCGCCTTTCTGTTGGCGCGGCGGCGGCAGGGGCACTCCATAGCGCCGCGCCAGGGTCTCGATTGCGGTAGGGAAGTCATCTCCACTCAGCAGCATGTGGAGCTTGATGGCGTCACCACCACGGCCGCAGCCGAAGCAATAGAAAAGCCCCTGGATCGGATCGACGCTGAAGGAAGGGGTCTTCTCCCGATGCAATGGACAGCGGCCCATTTGGCGTCGGCCGCTCTTGCGAAGTTGCGTGTGCTCAGCAGCAATGTCGACGATATCCACCACATCGCGCACCGCCTGAACAAGCTGCGGCGTGAGTTGGATGTTGCTCAACGCCATCTAGGCTCTCCTCATGGTGACCACAGTGGCCCCATCGCCTCCCTCGTTGCCACGTCCGGGTCTCGATCCCGACACTGCCGGGTGATCCCGAAGATACTCACGCACGGCACGGCGCAATCGGCCCGACCCGAATCCATGCACGACCCGGATCTCGCGGTGAGGGCTCAACAGAGCTCGATCCAGGTAGCTGTCCAACTCCTCGAGAGCCGGCTCTACACGCCACCCAATGAGATTCAGCTCCTTGTCGAGCTCCACCTCGTCCTCGACTTCGCGGCGCAGTCGAACGACTGGTGTCGGCTCAGCCACGCTCGCATCCGAGCCCGTGGCGGGGGCCAGATCTTCCAGCTCACAACGGAATCGCTTGCCCCGCACCGCCACCTCAGCCCTAGTATCCCGGATCTCTCGCAGGGTTCCCACCCAACCGAGCCTCGAGTGACGCACCTCATCACCGACCGCGATCGGCTGACCAGTGGTCTCGATGTCGTGCTCGATCACCGGCGCTGCGTGAAAGAGCCGCTCCACTGATGCCGTCGGTACCCCCTTCTTTCTCCCCATCTCGAGCTGCTGTCGCATGTTCTCGAACTCGGCCTGCAGCTGCCCCCTCACGTTACGGCGGAACGAATCCAACTCTTCCTTAAGCTTCGTGCCGAGTCTCCGGCGTTCCTCCTCGAGGGCCTGCCGCTGCTCCGACGCCTCATCCAGCTCCTCCTCGAGAGCCATCCTCTTGCGCTCCTGGAGAGTCTGTTCGTCTGCCAACTGCCGGCGCACGACCTCAACCTCCTGGAGAAGTCGTTGTAGATTCCGATGCTCCGGCCCCAGGAGCTCCTCGGCTCGTTCGAGGAGGCTGGAGGGTAATCCCAGTCTCCGCGCCAGTGCCAGGGCTTCGCTGCTGCCAGGAGCTCCGGGACGCAGGCGATAGGTCGGCCGACCCGTCTCCGATTCGAACTCCATGGCGGCGCAGGAGGCGCCCGGGCGCTCCAGCGCCATGGCAGCCAGCTGTGACAGGTGGGTCGTAAGAACCGCCAACGACTCCTTTCCCAGGAGCTCCTCGACGAGTGCAATGGCAAGGGCAGCACCCTCGTCAGGGTCGGTACCCGATCCCAGCTCGTCGAGCAGGATCAGGCTGTCGGGGCCCGCCAGCTCCCAGGCCTCTTTCAGCCGCAACAGGCGACCACTGAAGGTCGACCGATCGGTCAGCAGGTCCTGCTCGTCCCCCACGGTGGCCACTACCGAAGAGAAGAACGGGAAACGCGTGCCGCTTTCCGCAGGCACGGGTAGTCCACATTGATGCGCCAGTGCCAGCAGCCCGACAGTCTTCAAAGCCACGGTCTTGCCACCGGCGTTGGGCCCGGTGATGACCAGCAGGCGACGTTCTTTGTCGAGCTCGACATCCAACGGCACAACGGACTCGACATGGCCCGCCTGCCCCAGGGCCGACTCCCGCAACTCGGCCAGGCCAGGGTCGAGAAGCGGATGCCTGGCCCCGAGCAGGCATAGAGTGTGGTTCTCAGAGATCTCGGCCAGGCGCCCTGAACACAAGCCGCCAAACCGGTCCATGCTCTGCAGCAGATCGAGCTCTGCCAAAAACTCGATCGCCGCCTCTAGACCGGGAAGGAACTCCCGAACCTCTTCCAAGAGCTCTCTCAGAATTCTTCGCCGCTCGGCCTCCTCTTCCTCCAGTGTCTCCTGCAGGCCGTTGTTGGCCTCCACAACACTCAAGGGCTCGAAGTAGAGGCTCTGGCCCGTTCCTGATCGGCCATGTACCAGACCCTTGACGCGACCCCGAGACCCGGCGTGGAGCAGGAGCATCAGCCTACCGTCCTTCAGGGATACGGTCTTCTCACTCAAGTGCTCCTCATGCTGGGAAGCGGTCTCCTGGAGGTTCTTGTAGAGGCCATCCCTGATCCGGCGTGATCGCCGTCGCAGCGCCGCCAACGCGGGACTGGCATCGTCTCGCACGGCTCCCCGTTGGTTCAAGGTCTTGGCGATCCGGCGACGAAGCGGCTCGACGTCCGGCAGCCCCGCTCTCACTTCCTCGAGAGCACGGCACTCGGCTCCACTGGTCGAGATCCGATGACAAGCATCGTGCATCATCTTGAGCGCCTGAGCTAGGAGCACCAATTGTCGACCGGAGACAGCGGCATCGCCCTGTCGCAGGCTCTCCAACAGCGGCAGGATCGGCTCTTCCAGGCTCTGTACCAGGGTGCCGTCATTCAACAGCACCCCCGCTTCGGACAGTCGCTGCCTCCGACCCTCTAGCTCAATCCTCGACTGGATAGGACGAAGGTCCTCGACGCGCAGACGACCCACATCCGTGACCGACAACTCCGCTACCAGTGATAGCAACGCCGGTAGCTCGAGAGCCGTCTCAGAGACCGCCGAGGTGACCCACAAAGTGCCGTCTTCCATGCTCACTGAAGTCTACTATCGAGATTTCGACAAAAAGGAAAAGAGCGGGGATTCCTCCCCGCTCTCTAGCGGTCCTGCAAAGTTGGAAGAGCTGCTCAGCTCACAAACCGAGCCGGCGCTCTTCAGACAGTTTGCGCAGCATCTTCTTGCGCGCCTGAACGGCTTTGCGCTTGCGCTTGACCGAAGGTTTTTCGAAGTGCTGCCTCTTCTTCAGCTCGGTGAGAATTCCCGACTTCTCACACTTGCGCTTGAAGCGGCGCAGGGCACTCTCGAAACTCTCGTCCTCTCGCACACTGACCAACGGCACTATTCAATCACCTCACCTTCTCTGCGAATCAAATTGGGCGCGGCCGCCGCCGCGAGGCGGAAGTCTCGCCTATCCGGCACTCCTTGTCAATCGAACCGGAAGTTCGTGTCTGCTGACCGCAAGACCTGTTCGGGCCCTGCAACCCTATTCTTCTTCGCTCTGACCCGGCTTCACCGCCTCGAACTTCACCTGATAGACCGTCATGACCTCGGTCTTCTTGTCAGGCTGAAACCAGACCGCTGCAGCCTCACCGGTCTCACTGGTCGGATAGAACCAGGCGATCACGCCCTTGTCCTCGTACTTGCGGACGTTGTGAAGATTTGCCTGACCGAGCAGTTGGCGGACGTCGTCCTCGGTCATTCCCTTCTTCACCTGCGAAAACCGCTCCGTTGCCATGTACCGGTTTGCTTCTGCGTCGGCCAGGGCAGCTTGCAGCTTGGCATTGTCCGGATCGAACATCAGGGCGGTGTTGTAGATCTCGATGGCCCGTTTGTAGTCGCCGCCTTTGTCGATCCACTCCTGGGCGAGAACGATATCCTCGTCGCTCTTCATCGCCAGCAGCGCCAATTGCCTCTCTGTCGGCTCTTCACCTTCGATCATTGGATCGGCATTCAGAAGACCGACCAGCCGCCCGGTGTACTCCTCTGTCAGGGCTGCAACGTCTTCGTCGAGCTCAGCCAGGCGCGCCACCGGGTCAACGACCGGCTCGACGGCCTCACCTTCGACCTCTTCCGCCGCTACCTCGTCGGCCACTTCCTCAGTCGCCGCCAGTGCAGCTGCTGCTTGCACCTCTGCAAGCTCCTGCCGCTTGGCATTGAGCTCCTGTTGGGTCTCCTGCAGCCAGGTCCATTCTTCCTCGTTCGCCAGCTCCTGCTCCGAAGATCCGCCCCCACCACAACCAGTGGCTACGAGCGCGATCAGAATACCGGCAATCAGCAGGCCATAACGGGTCCTAAGCATGATTCGTCCTCCTATCGAGTGCACTCGAGTGCACAGAATTCGAAGGTACCACAGGCCCCTGGCTCCCACAAGCCGGAAACAACCTGGGGCAAGCCACGCGACCGTTTGCGTACGACTATCCTAAACCTCTCATCCTCAAGGAGTTTGGTGGTGTGTTACCTTGACACCGCCAACAGCGCCAAGCATACAATAGGCGTCTACGAAAATACCGCCTTCGACTTCGATATTTGGTGGAGGATCCGCATGTCTTCGCAGGAGTTTCTTGACGAGCTCGAGCCCAAAATCACGGGCCTCCTAGAGGAGGCTATCCGAGAGGTCAAAGAGGAGTACCTGCGGCGCCTGCAGGACACTCGAAATGTGATCGACCAGCTCCTCGGTGTGACGGCGGAGGCTCTGGAGACCGGCGCGGTAGCCGAAACTGGAATTCCCATGGCGGAAGTTCCCGAGCCTGTCGATGTTCCAGCACCTCCGACGAGCTTCCTCCCCGAGTTGCATACCGCGGTGGCTAGTCTGGACCGCTGTCGGACCCAGAACGAGATTCTCTCCAGCCTGGTGGAAAGTGCCGGTAGCTTCGCTTCCCGCGCAGCGCTGTTCCTCACCCGCGAGGACGGACTCCAGGGTTGGAGCAGCCAAGGATTCGCGGAGGGCGACGAAGCTTTCGAGTCTCTCGTTCTCGAGTACGACGAAGGGTCTCCCTGGGGCCGCCTGTCCAACGGACGCGGAGTGATCGAGCTCGACGCCACCGAATGCGCAGACCTCTGCAGCCGGATCGACAACAGCAGCCCCTCGAGCGGCGTGCTCGTCCCGATCGTTCTTCGCGACCACCTCGCAGTCGCTCTCTACGCCGACCAGGTCGAGGACGATGAGTCAGTGGGTCTATCCGCTCTACAGCTCCTCGCCTACGTGGCAGCCCAGGCGCTGGAGACGCTTCCTATTCGGGAGCGCTCGTCCACAGCAACCCTGCGGCTGGCTACCGACGCACCTGTCGGAGAACCTGTGTTGACCCTGTGGCGGTTTCACGCTCCGGAGGCAGACGTCGCGATCGTAGAAGAGATCGAAGAAGTCGTGGAGCCGGCCATCGAAGAGGAGGCCGAGGACCTCTACGCCGCCGAAGCAGTCGAAGAGGTTGCGGCACAGGACGAGGCCGCAGAGGCTGTCGACTTCGAAGAGGCTGAGGAGATCGAAGTAACTTTTGAAGAAGAAGCCGCCGAAGAAGAAGCCGAGGTGGAAGCTGTCGACTTCCAGGAGGTCGAAGAAGAGATCGAGGAGGCCGTCGACTTCGAAGAGGCTGAGGAAGCCGATGAGGCCGTGAAGGCCGTCGACTTCGAAGAGGCTGAGAAAGCCGATGAGGTCGTGGAGGCCGTCGACTTCGAAGAGGCTGAAGAAGCCGATGAGGCCGTGGAGGCCGTCGACTTCGAAGAGGCTGAAGAAGCCGATGAGGCCGTGGAGGCCGTCGACTTCGAAGAAGCTGAGGAAGCCGATGAGGCCGTGGAGGCCGTCGACTTCGAAGAAGCTGAGGCAATCGAGGAAGCTCACGAAGAAGAGGCCGAGGTAGAGATCGCTGCCGAAACCGCTTTTCAACCCGCCGAGGAGACCGGATTCGAAGTCGAGCCAGCAGCCGAGGACGAATGGGCAGCGCCTGCCGAGATCGAAGAGGAGACTGCCGAAGAAGAGTTCGTGGCACCCCCACCCGAACCCGAGGTCGCACCCGAGCCCGCCCCGGTTGCGGTGGGCGGCGCAGAGATTGCCCCACCCGAGGATGTTACGGGGGCGGGTTGGGCGTTCACCACTAACCGATTCAACGCCGAAACCGGCGGCGGTGAGGCGGTTCACGAGGAAGCGCGGCGTTTGGCCCGGCTGCTGGTGACAGAGATCAAGCTCTACAACGAAGAGCAGGTCGAAGCGGGTAGACGCAATCGAAATATCTATGAGGTTCTGCGAGAAGACATCGATCGGTCTCGTCAAATCTACGAAGAGAGAATCGACGACGACGTACGGACCGAGGCAGACTACTTCCACGATGAGTTGGTGAGGATTCTCGCCGCCGGCGAGTCGGAGATCCTGGGCCTGTGAGACGGTCGCCCAGGCTCGGTGCACCGATCGCGGCGCCTTGGCCCTGTCTCGGACTTCACATCCTGCTTGACTGTTGCGGGCGTACAATCCAGCTGAAGTGAAGGTCCGCTTTCAGCTGCGTTGGCTGCTCCTGCTCGCCGCCATATCGGTTTCGGCGGCCCTGGTTCGGGAGTCCCCAAACTCTGGCACCGAGCCGGCCGCTATGGCTCCGACCGCGCGGCCGGAGCTCCGCCGCGAACCCCTTCCTCCAGCTTACGTAGATGCGGCTGAAGCTCTTCGCCGGGGAGGCTTCTCCGCCGCGAACCAGATCCTCTCCCCCCTCGCTGCCGCCGGCCAGTCCTCCTCGCATTTAGCCAGTCTCGTTCTTGGCTTCTACGCTCATGCAAGCGAAGAGATGCTGCTGGCGAGGGCATTCCTCGACGCTGCGGTCGATCCTGCAGGTGTTTTCGAAGACTGGCGCCTTTTCGTTCTAGCTGATGCCGCGCTGGTCGAAGACGACTGGGCAACCGCGGATCGCGCTCTGGAAGAGCTTCTAAGTCGGTATCCGGCCTCTCCCATCAGATCCCAGGCAGCAGTCCGATGGGTCGAAGTGGCTCGCGCGCAGGAGGATGCGGCTACCGCGCTCGCGCGCATCGACCTCCTACGCCGCGAATCCCTCTCCGCCAGCGCACTCCGAGAGCTCGAGATCGCCACCTGGGAGATCGCAGAGACTCTCGGGCAACCCGATCTTCGCTCGAGAGCGGCGCGGCAACTGCTCCTCGCCTATCCCATCGACGCCTCCAAGCTCAAGGTCATCGAGGTCTTTCGCTACCCGAGCGGAGAGGTCCGCTGGGAGGAGATCTTCGACGACAACGAGCTCATGCTGCGAGCCAGAAACCTGCTTGCATTCGACTTGGAAGAGCCGGCCCTGGAGATGATCGACCTCGTCTCCGAGGAGGCTCGCACCGAAGAGTGGATGCTGCTCCGAGCCGAAGCATTGACCTCGGATCACCAAGGGGTCAAAGCGCTGTCAGTTCTCAAGGAGCTTTCCCCCGAGGACCCGTCCTCGAGAGTGGAAGTGGCCTGGCATCGGGCGCTCGCCGCATTGGACGGTGCGACGGCCAGGCCTGGTAGGACCAATCTGCCGCAGTCCCAGCGGCAGCAGCTGCGCAGCCTGGCGATCGGCTACCTCGAGTTGGTCGCAGAATTGGACTATGATCCCGCCCGATCCGCAGCGGCGCTCAAGCGGATCTTCCGCGAGTTGGCGGACGAGGAGGAGAGCTTCGAGGAGACGCTCCTGGCACTCCAGCGTCTCCGCCAGCTAAAGCCATCCGACACCACCGGCGCCAAGCACCTCTGGCAGCTCGGCTGGAGGCAATTCGAGAGCAGGAACTACAGCGGCGCGATCGGACTGTGGAGCGAGCTGACTGCGCTCTACCCGGAGAGCCGATACTCTCGAAGCGGTCACTACTGGTCAGGCCGCTCCTACGAGTCCCTCGGGCAAGACCAACGCGCTACTTCCATCTACCAACAGATCACTGCCGCTGCCAGCACCGACTACTATCGACAACACTCCTTGGCCCGGCTGGAGAAGACCGGCGTCGAACCCGCGCCCGCACCCGCGCTGCCGATCGCAGCCTGGCCCGAAGATCCGATCCTCGTGCGAGCTGAACGGCTTCACGAGCTCGCTCTCGACGACCTCGCGCTCCTGGAGCTCGAAAGCCTGGATGGCCAGGCCGAGAAACGGGCTCACTGTGGTCTCGAAGCCAAGGTTCTTGCCGGCCTGGGTCGGCGCCGGGACAGCATCCAATCGCTGGCCTGTGCCTTTCCGGCATTGGGGAAGTCCCATCAGTCGTCTGTGCCGGACGACGCTCAACGCCTCTACTACCCACTGGACTTCAGCGAGGTGATCGAGCGCCGAGCTCGAGAACGGGATCTGTCCCCCAGCCTGGTGTTTGCCATGATTCGCCAGGAAAGCGCCTTCGACCTCGCCGCCAGAAGTCGAGCGGGTGCCCGCGGTCTCATGCAGATGATGCCAGCCACAGGCCGGGAGCTGGCTGGCCGTCTCGGCCTGCGGTACTCGACCGACCGACTCTCCGACCCCGACTACAACATCCGTCTCGGGACACTCTACATCCGCCAGGTTCTGGACATGTTCGATGGCAACGTGGAGCTGGCGCTGGCCGGCTACAACGGCGGCCCATACCGAATCAAGCGTCTATGGCGCCAGGCCGGATCGAACCCGGAGCTCGACCGATTTGTCGAAGGTCTCTCACTCGAGGAGACCAAGACCTACGTCAAACGCATCGTCCTGTTCAGCAACAGCTATCGGCACCTCTACAATCACCCCGGTTGATCCTCCCGATCGGGCCGAGCCCACACCTCCGATGACCCGATCTCCGGCCATTTCCGGCCGCCGAAGGAGTGCTATACTTCTTGGCTCCCCAGTCTCTGGGGAAATGGGGGTCCATAGCTCAGCGGTTAGAGCATCCGGCTCATAACCGGCAGGTCCCTGGTTCGAATCCAGGTGGGCCCATGAACTGTGGAAAACCGAGGTTTCTTTGCAGGGAGATCGACAGCCACCGCGGTGCCGCAGCGACCGCTTGCCCACAGCCAGACCATCTTTAGTGCCATCAGGCATGCGTAGGGGGTGTCCTTCGGAAGGACACCCCTTTTCTCATCTTCTACCTGACCGGAGTCGGCAGACTCGAATCAACCGGCTGGCGGAAGAGTCTCTTTTCGAAATTGCGGGGGGAAAACTTGGGTCATGAGTGACGAGCTCAAGATCATCGTCGAGCTGCAGCACGCGATCGACGAACTGAAAGCAGCGGAAGATCTCCTCGCCGGCATCCCGGACTGGATGCAGGAGCTCCACGAGGAGCACAGTCGGCAGAAGGCCGAGATGGATGGCCTCCAGGCTGCCCTGGAGGAAGCCGAGCAGGCAAAACGAGTCGCCGACCGCGAGATCAGCGACTTGCAGGCCAAGGTCAAGCACTTCCAGGAGCAGATCGGCATGGTTCGCAACCAACGCGAGTACGGTGCCCTGCTCCAGGAGATCGATACCGCCAAGGAACAGATCAGCGGCGCGGAGGAGCGCGAGCTCGCGGCCATGGAGCAAGCCGATGAAGCCCAACGACTGCGGGAGGAGCGAAGCGGTGCCTTCCAGGAGCTCGATTCGCGCTACCAGGAGGAGCTCCTGAAATGGGAGGGTCAAAAGCCCGAGGTGGCCCGAAGGGCAGAGGAGCTTCGCCAGCAAGTCGCAGAGCTCGAGGAGAAGGTCCCGAAGGCAACTCTCGCCATGTTCGAGCGCACCCGCCTGCGTTACGGCGGCAACGCACTTGCCCTGGTCATGGTAGTGGACCGGAAGGGACCTCGCATCTGGCATTGCGGCTCCTGTAACTACCGGGTGCGCCCCCAGACGGTCGTTTCGATCCAGGCCAAGAGCATCGAGACCTGCGACAGCTGCAGACGCATTCTCCATATCGAAGAGGACGCGGATTGACCTCTCCTGCAGCGCCTAGCGCCCGTGCCTGGATCGACGGCGCGTCCCGGGGAAATCCCGGCGAGGCCGGCTTCGGAGTCGTCCTCGAAACGGATCGGGTCCCCGAGGAGATCGTCGGATACCTGGGCAAGGCCACCAACAACGTGGCCGAGTACGCCGCCCTGATCGCGGTCCTCAAACTGGCCGCGGACCGCGGAGTGAAGAAGCTCGTCGTGTACAGCGATAGCCAGCTTCTAGTGCGCCAGGTCAACGGCGCCTACCGGGTCAAGGCGCCTCACCTGGTGCCGATCTTCCTGCAGGCACTGAAGCTGCGACAGACGATCCCCGATTTCACCATCGAACACGTGGCCCGGGAAGAGAACAAGGAGGCCGATCGTCTGGCCAATCAGGCCATCGACCTGCAAGCTGCGCTGCCGTCGTGGCTGGAGCTCGAAGTTCCGAGCCAATGACCAAAGAACCCACGGTTACCGAACGCGTCGACGGCATCCGCCAGCGCATCGCCGAAGCCTGCGATCGCTGCGGGCGTGACCCTGGGCAAGTCGTCCTGCTGGGCGCCAGCAAGAGCCAACCTCTCGGGCGTATGCTGGAGGCCTGGTCGGCGGGTGTCACGGTCTTCGGCGAGAACCGGGTCCAGGAGGCTATGGCCAAGATGCCGAGTCTGCCCGAAGAGGTGGATTGGCACCTGATCGGGCCGCTTCAGACCAACAAGGTCAAGAAGGTGGTACCCCGTTTCTCGACCGTTCACTCCATCGATCGGATCAAGCTGGCCAGAGCCCTCGACCAGGAAGCCCAAAGGATCGATCGCATCGTCGACGGTTTCCTCGAGGTGAATCTGGGCGCAGAGGAGACCAAGCACGGTTTCCTGCCCGACGATCTACCGCAGGCGGCAGAGCTGCTCGCCTCATTGCGGTCTGTCCGACTGGTCGGTCTCATGGCTATCCCGCCTCACGAGACCGAGCCGGAAGCCATTCGTACTTGGTTTCGACAGCTGCATCGACTTCGCGACGACCTACGTCCAACACTCGGCTGGCAGGGCTCGCCCGGGTGCCTCTCCATGGGCATGAGTCAGGACTTCGAGATCGCGATCGAAGAGGGAGCGACTCACGTCAGGGTCGGCACGGCCCTGTTCGGCCCCCGTGAGGCTCGATCCTAGGCCACGGCTCCATCACGAGAGCCACCAAGGGACCGTACCTCATGTCGGAGTCAGCCCCCTTTCCCCCGTCGACCGGAAGACTCCTGGCCCACTACGGCGACGGCGAAGTGGGGGTTCCTGAGCACAGAGACTTCCTTGTTGGCCGCCTCTTCGAGGAGGGCGATACCCGAGATCTTCGCTGGCTGACCGAGAACCTCACCGAAAAGGAGCTCGCGGACTGGCTGAGGATGTATGGAGCTCGGCGACTCTCGAAACGCTCTCTTGCTTTCTGGGCGACCCTCTTTGGAGAGGGCGAGGCCCTCGCCGGAAGGCCATCTGAAACCGAGGACCTATGGCCCCTTTGAAGATCCGCTACCCCGAGAGCCTGGCACCCGAGGCCAGGAGTCTCTTGGCTTACCTGACTGATTTCCGCTGGGCCGCAGACGCCTATCTCGCGGGCTCGGCGGCTCTCGCTCTCTATCTGGGGCATCGACCCATTCGCGACCTCGATCTGATGAGCCCTGTACAGCGGCTGCGCTCCATCGATCGGCGTGACATCCTCGAGGAGCTGCTCGAGTCCGACCCGGCCTGTAGAGTGGAAACGGCTCGCGACGGCTTCCTCTACACCCGAATGAACGGGGGGGTCGCTCTCAGGTGCTTCTACTACCCTTACCCTCTCGTCGACTCGGAAGCGGATTTCCACGGCCTCGCGGTGGCGTCACCCATTGACCTCGGACTCATGAAGCTCGGAGCCATCATCAGTCGTGGCACCCGCCGGGATTTTATCGACCTCTATCTACTTTGCCAGGACTTGCCTCTCGCGGAGCTCTTGGAGGCTTCCCACGCCAAGTTCGGACACGTCAGGGACTTCCCCATCCAGGCCCTCAAAGGGCTCAGTGATCTCTCACAGACCGCAGGCGAGCCCATGCCCACCCTGGCCACATCGATCGATTGGGCGGATGTCGTTGCCTGGACGAGGGAACAAGTCGAGACTCTGGGCCGCCAACGCGTAGGATTGTGACTGCCATGAACGACCTACTGATCACCAACCTGTCCGAAGTAGCCACTCCCGTCGGCAGCGAACCCCTGACGGGAGCGGATCAAGCCAAGGTTCGTCGTCTGTCCGGGGTGGAAGTGCTCTGCCGGGAGGGCGAGATCACTTGCGTGGGATCTCGAGAAGAGATCGAGCGCGAGGTGGGATCCCTGGAGGCAGCCCAGCGACTCGACGCCAAAGGGGGAACCCTGGTTCCCGGATTCGTCGATCCCCACACTCATCTCCCTTGGGCGGGCAGCCGCGAGGAGGAGTTCGCTCAACGCCTGGCGGGAAAGACCTACATGGAAATCGCCGCCGAGGGTGGGGGCATTCTGTCCACTGTGCGAGCCACGCGCGAGGCTTCGGAAACAGATCTGATTGCGGGAGTCCTGGACCGACTCGACCTCATGCTCGCCTATGGCACGACAACAGCCGAAGCCAAGAGCGGCTACGGCCTCACCCTCGACGACGAGTTGAAGCAACTGGATGCGATTCGGCGAGCCTCAGAGGAGCACCCAGTCGACCTGGTACCGACGCTTCTGGCAGCCCATGAAACCCCACCCGAGTACCGCAACGACAAGGAGCGCTACCTGGACATCGTCTGCCAGGAGATCATCCCCGCCACGTCCGAAGCGGGTCTTGCCCGGTTCTGCGATGTCTTCTGTGAGAAAGGCGTCTTCTCGGCAGAAGAGTCACACCGGGTGCTGACAGCCGGCGCCCAGTACGGCCTGGCGCCTCGCCTTCACGCCGACGAGTTCGTCGACTCTGGTGGTGCCGAGCTGGCGGCCGAGCTGAATGCCCTCTCCGCCGACCACCTCACTGCCGTCTCCCCGGCTGGCGTAGAGGCCATGGCGACAGCCGGCGTTACGGCGGTCCTTCTGCCAGGCACCAGCTTTTTCCTCATGAAGCACAAGTACGCTCCGGCGCGCAGGTTGCTCGAGGCGGGAGTCCCGATCGCCCTGGCCACCGACTGCAATCCGGGATCCTCCTTTACCGAGTCGGTACCGATGGTCTTCGTGCTGGCGGTCTACGAGCTGGGGCTATCGATCGAAGAAGCCCTGACCGCGGCAACCTTGAACGCCGCATGTTGCCTGGGCCTGGGCAGGAGCATCGGCTCCATCGAAGTCGGCAAGCAGGCCGACCTGGTGGTAATCGCCGCCCCGAATCTCCTGCACCTGGCCTACCACTACGGCATCAACCCGGTGAGCGCAGTCGTCAAGCGTGGCAAGGTCGTCCACCAGGCGAGAAGCTCCTAGCACCGATTTCGCGTAGAGGTTCGTCCGGGTGGTCCGCAGGCGCTGGGGCCAAGGACATCTGGCCGTTGTCGAGGGGTCCGACGTGGGGCCCTCACCCGTTGGAGAGACCTCGCACGCGGCCTTGCACCTCTGTGACGCTGGGAATCGTTTCCTACGCCCCTACACCCCTAAGCCCTTACGCCCCAATCGGTGCAAGAGGTTCGTTTGGGTGGCTCGACTGTGGGGCGCCGAGTCGAGCGCAGCGCAAAGTCCTTGATAGGGCACAGGAGACGAGGTGGCGGCCCGCCCGAATGCAGGGGAGGGGCTTGCCCCCTCCCGCGGGAGCCCGCAACGGGCTCCCCTACAGAGCCGCCACTGTCCCCCTGCGAACCACCCAAACGAGCCTCAGCACGACTATATTCTTCTGTTCAGGGTCCAGGACCCCAGGCCCTCAAAGACTGGCCGGAAGGAACGCCCGGCCACTTCACCCCCCACTGCCCCAAAGACCGTTCGGCGAAGTCGCCGAACGCCTCAACCCCTTACGCTTGCGGATAGCTCGGGCGGATATCCACAGGGACGTCGTCCAGGCGACCGATCGCGTTCAGTAGCGGCTCCGACGCCTGGCCATAGGTCTCGAGGAACCTGGCCGTGCCTTCGTAATCTCCGTTGGCCTGCAGCATCAGCATCTCGTTCAGCAAGGTCTCGATCGCCGCTGGAAACTCTTCCGACACCGCGTGGAAACGCCCTTCGTCGTCGACCTCTAGCGCCCCCTTCTCCAACAGGTAGTTGAATTGTGAGACCACACCCTGCCCGTGCGCCTCATGCACACCGAAGCGCGCTGCGCGGAACAATCCCGCCACATAGGTCGCCTCCAGGGTCTCGCGCAACTCCTCGGGCATTACTCCCTTCTCGATCAAGGCGAGGATGTTGTAGATCCCCATGACGTCGGCCTTGGCCTCCTCCATGGTGGAGTAGAGCTCCTTGAGCTCCAATCTAACCTCGGTCTGGCGTCCATCGACCTCGATGGTGCCTGGCCCCAGCCCATGGCTCAACTCGTGATGCAGACTCTCGCTGAAGAAGGCATCGAAGGAGACGCGTGACAGATCCTCTGGCGCCAGCACGCGCTCGGCGATTGGGACCAGGATCTTGTCGAACTTGGCCCGCAGGATATTGCGCAGCATCACCTTCTTCGATCCCTTGGCCTCGCGCACTCGCTCGTCGTTGGGGAGGTTGAAGGCCAGGGTCTGGACGCCGGCTTTGGTGTCGCCGCCAGCGAACAGCACATCGACCACACGGATCGGGCTCTCCGTACCGCGATCCAGATTCTTGTGCTCCTCCGCAATGGGCAGGTTCATCTCCAGCCAAGGCAGCTCCTGCTTGAAGCCTTCCAGGGCCGCGGACTCTGCCGGTAACGCCACCGTGACGAAGGCCTCGTAGGCCGCCTTGTAGCCGAAGAGACTGTCCTCGTAGGTCTCATAGGGACCGATGGTGACCTCGACGGGGGAGTCCAGATCCATCCACGCCACGTCACTGTCGTAGTAGTCATCGGTCTCGAAGGCATCGGCCCGCAAGGAAAGAAAGCTCTCGAGCGAAGCGTTGTCGGTGGCTGCGGCTGCTTCACGCAGTTTGGCTATCGCCGGTTCCAACCATTGGGCGTACTCCTGGGCATAGGGCACCGCGGCCAGGCCACCATCCTGGCGGCGGATTACCGTGAACTCCGAGGTGAAAGCCCCTTCATCCTCCGGGTGCTCGGCGAGCCAGTTCTCGAACTCGCTCTGAGTCATGCCCTCCGGGTAGTAACCGGCCCCGGGTGGATGTGCCTTCGTCCCGATGAACGGCGCCATCTCTTCCAAGCGATCCCACGGGCCGAAGTTGACGGTGAAGTATTCGCGAGCCGCATCCATCTCGGGACCTGCGACCCCCTGCAGCTTGGCCTGCAGCTCTGGGTTGCCCTGCCATACCTGGCGCAAGAAGATCTCGTCCATGGAGCGGGCCGCCTGTACCAGCAACTCCAGAACTCGCAGCTCTCCTTCAGACAAACTCGAAACGTCGGCTACCAGTTCGGTCGGTTCGAATTGAGCAAGTCTCTCGGCGACATCGGGTGCCACCTCCAAGCTGCCCGTCGAAGTTGCGGCTTCCTTCTCGACAGCCGGGGCACACCCCCCGAGGATCGCAACCATCAGAATGCCACTGAATAGCCTCATGAATCGTCCCCCTTTTCAGGCCTGTTGTCTCCGCGGCAGAGAACCCGACTCGGACCAGCTCGGGTCGTCGATCTTCTCCACTCCAAAGGCTATGTCGGTTGGGCTTCCGCGGCAAGGGCCGGGCAAGTGGACAACGCCATCACGACGCCACCTTGGGCTGAGCTACAATCCGCCCCGTATGCGGAAATGGGCTCGCTCGAACGAGATCCCACCCAACCGAGGAGAAAGGTAATGACCAAACTCAGATGGTACGTAATTCTCACGGGCCTCCTGCTTCTCGCTTCATCCTCTCCATCGATGGCGGAGCTCGGCTACCAGACGTGGGGTCTCCGCGGAGGCGTCGGCGTCGATCCTGACCAGGGGATCATCGGAGTCCAATGGAACCTTGGCAACTTCTCCCGAAGAGTCCGCCTACAACCCAACTTCGAGCTCGGTTTCGGAGACAACAGCACGCTTGGAAACTTGACGATTCCGGTCCACTACCGATTCGGCAGCAGCCCGGATTTCACGCCCTACGCCGGCGGCGGCATTCTGCTCGGCTACATCGACTATGACAAGCCCAAAGGCAGCGGCGACAGCGACTGGTTCATCGAGCCTGTCGGGGTGGTGGGAATCGAATGGCCTTTGAGTGGCGGCGGTGATCTATTTCTAGAGCTCGGCGTGTCCTTTGGGGACGCTCACGACGCCAAGCTGATCATCGGCTGGATGCGCCGCATTCGCTGAGAGCCGAGCAACGGACTCGTCGGTTGCAGCCCTATTCCAGGGCTCGAGCTCATTCCTTCACTACAGCTGCTCATTCCTTCACTACAGCTGAGCGGCTAGCCAAGTCGAGGAGGTTTTCACCCTCCATGATCTGTGATCGCTGTCGATCCGTTCGAAAGGTGAGTGTCAAGGCCAGCGGCTCGTCGCCACCTTTAGCCTTCGCCAACCAGGCTCTGAGCACCGAGGCCGGCAGATCCTCGCGCCGATAGCCCCAGATCTCTACGCTCATGCGCTCCGTGGTGACTCGTTGATCGTCCGGATTCTGCGTTTCCCAGGCCAGAGCGGAGCGGGTGGTGATACTCATATGCGTCGGCGAGCCGAGAAGTATCAGGGCCCTGCCGCGAGCCGTCAGGCTGCCTCGGATTCCCTCTTCGGCATACAGAACATCCGCTGCCGCGACGCGCTGCTCGTAGGCCTCCCGGTAGGGATTGCCAGGGTCCTCCGGTCGAGGATCTCGCCGAGACCAGAACTCCTCGATAAATAGGGAAGCATCCTCCGCATCCTGAACCTGACGAATCTCCCTTCGCTCGCTCGACAGTAGGAGCCAACGAATCGGACCCTCTGCCCAGTCGGCCAGATCCTCGGGACCCGCAGCAATGGCCCTGGCCGCCGGCCAGCAGACGCCCAAGCTCATCATCACAGTCAAGGCGAGAGCCAGGTTCCGCATCATCAGACCTGTACCGAGGTACCCTGCGCTAGTCCTGGTTGTCCTCGTGTGAAGGCAGCTTCCAGTGCACGGCTTCATCGAACTCCCAGCGATGGCGCGGGAAATAGACACCGACTCCACGCCGCGGGGAGGTCATCGAGAAGCTCAAGAAACGTCGGTGATAGTCATAGGGGTAGCCGTCACGGGCGTGGACAGCCACGTCAATCAGGTACTCGCCGGGGCCCAGCCGAAGCGCTGGACATACAAGTCGCACCCGGGTTCTGCCCTTCAGCCTCTCCGAGGCATAGCCGGACAGGCCGCTATTGACTCCCCAGACTTCTACATCCCGGGGAGTGAAGACGCCGATCCCAAAGACGAAGTCCGTCAACTCCTGATGAGCCTCGACTTCGATCTCGAAGCACACTTCCTCACCGCTCTCCAGGTGGTACTTCTCCTGACCGTTGGCGTCGACTAAACGGACACCCAGGATCTCTGCCTCTCCCGAGCCCCATCGCCGCGGCTCTTCCGAGCTCCCGTCAGACTCCTCTCCGGGAGCCAGGCTCGCCGCGCGACCTTCAACTGCGACCTCCTCTTGCGGCTCCGGACCCGATCCCTCTTCGAGCTCTCTCTGGCGCGCCTCCTTGGCAGCCAGATGCGCCTCACCCTCTCGCTCAGCCACGGCCAATCGATAGGCGTCCGCCACCCGCCGCGGTGAGCCGAGCAGTCGGTTGTGCCCCTTCTCGAGCCACAACACCTCGTCTGAGAACTGTTCGATGGTGTCCAGCGAATGGCTGACCAGCAAGAGCGTGTTGCCCTTGGCCAGGAACTCCTCGATGCGTCTCAGACAGCGATGCTGGAAGGCCTCGTCTCCCACTGCCAGCACTTCGTCCACCAGCAGGATCTCTGGATCGGTATGGATCGCCACCGAGAAACCGAGCCTAACGTACATGCCCGAGGAGTAGTTCTTGACCGGCTCTTCGATGAAGTCCGCCAGCCCGGAGAACTCGACGATGTCGTCGTATCGGCGGTCGATCTCCTTGCGGCTCAAGCCCAGAACCGCACCGTTGATATAGACGTTCTCGCGGCCAGAGATTTCGGGGTGGAAGCCGGCCCCCAGCTCGATCAGGGCAGCAACCCTGCCCGAGACATCGACGCTTCCCTCGGTTGGCTGCAGCATTCCAGCGAGGATCTTGAGGAGAGTCGACTTGCCGGAGCCGTTGCTGCCGATCACACCGAAGGCGGTCCCCTTTTCGACCGTGAAGGAGACATTCTCCAATGCCAGGATGGTGTCCTCCGCTCTATGACCCCCGACCAGGCTGCGCTGCAGCAACGCGCTCTTGAGCGTTCTCAATCGAAAGCCAGGCGCCATCCGCAGATAGGACTTGTCCAGGCCGTCGACGCGGATGGCAAGGCTCATACCGCCTCCACCAGACTGTCGCCGAGTCGTCCGAACAGCCAACAGCCCGCGAGCCACAGCACGGCTCCCCAGCCAACCATCTGGATCCAGATCTGCACTGACGGCAGCACGCCCTGGAAGAGTACGGCCTGATAGGCCCTGGCGCACGGGGTAAAGGGATTGAGCCACTCGATAGCCCATTGCAAGCGCGGGTACTCCAGGAAATCCAGGGGGTAAATGATCGGTGTCAAGTAGAACAAGAGCGCCAGCAGATTTCCGACGATGTCTTTCACATCTTTGAAGTGGACATTGAGAGCCGACAGTCCCAGGGTCAATCCACCCAGGGCCGGCAGCTGCAGCGCCACGACGACGGGGAATAGCACCACCGTCCATCCACCGATGGAGAAGCCGAGGACGCGGCCGACAATCAACCCGGCCACGAGAATCGGTACCGCGAAGAGAAGGTGAACCAGGTTCGAGAGCACCGAGACCATGGGCAAGACCTCGGCGGGGAAGACGGCCTTGCGGATCAGCCCGGAGTTGGCCGTCAGCGATTGGGTGCCCTCCATCAGGGACGTGGCAACCCAGGTCCACGGAAACAGGCCGGTCATCAAGAAGAGAACGTAGGGGTTCGTGCCATCGAAGCGAGGCTTGAACACCACGCTGAAGACGAAGGTATAGACGCCAAGCAGCAACAGAGGAGTGACAAGTGACCAAAAGAACCCGAGCACGGAGCCCCGGTAGCGCGCCTTGAGCTCCCGGGACACCAGTGTGGCCAGGAGACCGCGGAATCGGAACAGGCTGTCCGCCACTTTTGTCATGCTCAGTATCCGACTCTCACCGGCCTGGGCTGGTTGGCCCGAATCTCCTGCCTGCCGGGGGTCTGCGCCACGTCAACGCAAAGAGTACAGCAACTGAGCACCGCCTGTGGCTGGCTCAGCAGGGCCGACACGAGCACTCCTTCCAGGGCTGCTCGAAGGTTTGGCGCTTGACTAGTCGTTCTGTGACCGGGATCAACCACCCGTTTCGGCGCGAGTTCGCCGCTGGTCTTCCTCCAGCCGTCGCAGGCGATCGAGCAACTCCTTTCGGCGACGCTCCACCTCCGCCTCGTAGTCGATCAGCTGGCCATTGTTGACGACATAGACTCGCGGGTACTTCTGAACGTCGCCCCGCTCGTCGAACTGGATCGCGCCAGCGGCACCCGTGAAGTCGCGAAGCGACCGTACGGCGCTCCAGAAGTCGCTCGGCAGAGCACCCGATCGACGCAGGGCCTCGGCCAGCGCCATCATGGCATCGTAGCCGTGCACAGCGTAGAGATTGGGGTCGCTCCCGAACTTGGCGCGGTAGCCCTGGACGAAGGCCTGCGTCTCGGGCTCCTCGGAGTCGAGATCGAAGGCGGCCTGGGTCAGGAACACACCCTCTGCGGGCCGCCCCACCTGGGCGATGATCTCGGGCGCCGCGAAGGCCGATGTCGTGAAGATCGTCTCCGTGTACCCCTGATCCCTCAGGTGGGCGATCATCTGGGCCAGGTCCTCCGCGTAGGCCGCCAGATAGACCGCGTCGGGCTGCAAGGTCATCACCCTCTCGATGACACCCGACAGGTCCGAAGACAGGGATGGGAACTCGATTGTCTCGACCACCTCTCCGCCATGCCGCTCGAATTCCTTCCGGAAAATCTCCTGGATACCTTTGGCGTATTCACTTTCCTTGGCCAGGACCACAACCCTTTCAGCATTCATCTTCTGGGTCGCGAAGTTGCCCATGGTGGCGCCTTCGCGGGCGTCCGAGGGAAAGACCCGATAGAAGTTCTTCGAGATTCCGGTCAGCTCGGGTGTCGATGCCGAGGGCGACATCAGCACTCGATCGTTTTCGTCAGCCACCGCCACCATCGCCAGCGCCTCGGGCGTGGTGACTCCGCCAATCACTGCCAGTGCGTCCTGGGAGTAGAGATCCTCCAAAAGCTGCTTTCCCTTCTCGGGATCGCTCTCCGAATCGACCACGATCAGCTCTAGCTCATAGGGGTAGTCATCGAGCATCCCGAGCTGCTCGATGGCCAACTCCACGCCCTTGCGAATCGGCTCTCCGTAAACAGCTGCTTCCCCCGTCAGGGGCAAAACGGCGCCGAACTTGACCGGCTTGTCCTTCTGGCAAGCGAGCACTGTCGAGAGCAAAGCGAGCAGGAGAATGCTTTTCTTCTTCATGGTCGATTCACCGGCTTTCCGTTGATTGAACCAACAACCTTTCTAACCCACGGCCTAAACACTGTCAAGCCATCGCAACCTCATCTAGACAGGTTGCCACAGATCGACCTCGAACCGCTAGTCGAGCCAACACAGAGACAGAAGCGCTAGAATAAGACGCAACCATGACCAAGACACGATCTCTCACCATCCGCTGTCCTGATTGTGAGGCGCATCTGGTTATCGATGCCGCCACTGGTGAGATTCTCGCCCACCGCGCCGTCAAGCAGCCACTGGCCGGGGGCAAGGACTTCGAGACCCTCCTGGAAGACCTCGATCGCGACAAGCACGAGGCCGAGGAGGTCTTTGCCCGCGAAGTCGCCGCCATGAAGGATCGGGACCGGCTCCTCGAAGAGAAGTTCAAGCAGGCCATGGAGCGAGCCAAAGAAGAGCCTGACGACGTTCCTCCGCCCCGGCCCTTCGACCTCGACTGACCAAGCCCGAGACCAACCGAAGTCATCATTTCTACCGAATCCGGAAGTCCTCGTTTCTGAGGCTCGAAAGAGCCCGCTGCAAGCTCGCCTCTTTAACGAGCAAGAAGTCCGTGTCATAGGTCGAGATCACAAATACGCTGATTCCCGAAGCGGCCAACGGCGCTGTCAGTGAGGCCAGAATCCCCACCTCGGTGAACGCCAGGGGCCCCTCGACCATGAGACAGCGCCACCCGGTCTCGGACTGCACTTCAGGAGGGACGACGTCCTGCTCGCACACAATGGACAGCTCTCGAGCTGTGCGGGTGACCGAAGAGACGGAGCCCTGCTGGGCCCAGTCGGGCACGGCCTCGTCGTCAGACAGGCGACAGACGGCAAAGGTCCCATCGAGCAGAACCAGATCGACTGCGGTATCAACCATCAGCAGGAGCTCTTCCATCCTCTTCCGGCTCTGACGGAGACTCTCCCTCTGCGAGGGGTCGCAGCAGCTCTTCGGCTTCTTCTGCGCGCCCCTTCTCTACCCGGATGGTCGCTGCCAGACCACGACCCGACTGACTGATCCCAGCACCCCAGCGCCCTACCGGCAGCACACTGAGCGCTTCCTCTCCCTGTACGAGATAGGGGATCCGAGCAGAATCCAGAACCGATTCGACAACCGGCAACAGGGAGACGTCGGCCGTCTCGAAGACAGGAACCAGATCCGCATCCGGATCTACCGGCGGCAACTCGACAACCAACCGGACTTCACAGTCCGGGCATGTCTCGATGCCCTCTCGATACTCTGCTCTGCAGTCAGGACAGTACATTTCAAAGACCTCCTTGGCCGACGTCAGCCGATTCTCGAGACAGGCAATCCTCTCGAGTGGTCATCCCCTGATTGGAAACCTTATCTCAGAAGAGCTCTGCGATATCATCTCATTGCCCTTGTCAACGCGATCCGTTTCCACCCGAGAAGATACACGACACCGATTCAGCGCCGGAGTCGAGCCGGTCGTGGTCGCTCGACCCTGCAGGAGCCGCCCATGACACGCAGCCGCCTCGGAAAAACCCTGCCGATCCTGCTTTTCGCTCTCTGGGTCCCTTCGTTCGGCCTGGCGCTCCCCACTTCGCAAGACGAGCCGGAAGATGGTGAGGCGAGCGAAGTCGCGGGGCCTGGTGATCCGCAGAATCACCTGGCAGCCACGGTTGGAGAGTGGGAGATGACCATTCGCGTCTGGACCAATCCCAATGGCGAGCCGGCTGAGACTCGAGGGTCCGCCTCCGCTCGCTGGATTCTGGGTGACCACTTCGTCGAGACCCGGCTCGAGGGTGAGGTGTTGGATACCGCCTTCGAAGCACTGAGGATCGAAGGCTACGATGTCGCTGCCGACCGGTTCGTCAGCACCTGGCGCGACAGCCGCGGAACCTACACACTGGTCTTCAACGGCAAGTGCGACGCCACTTGCGCGATCCGCACCATGACCGCAGACTTCACCGACCCGGTCTCCAAGACCGAGCTCACCATCAAGAGCGTGACCACCATCATCAGCAACGACTCGTATCGGTACGAGTCCTACATCGTCACGCCGAACGGCACCGAAATCAAGAACATGGAGTTCGACGCTACTCGCAGACCTTGAGGGCCGACAAGAGCAGCCGCATCGATCACCCTGGCATTCGAGGCGGCAAACGAGGAGCCGGTGAAAGAGCCCACACTGACAGCCGCTGACCATACCTGGGTTCGCCTGCAGGAGGCAGCCAACCCGATGGCCTCGCTGGCGGTCCTGTTCTTCGCCCAGGTCCTACCGATCGACAGCCTGAAATCGCTGGTCGAGGATCGCTTGATGTCTTTCGAGCGCTTTCGCCAGCGTATTCTGCCCTCCAGGCTACCGCTCGGCCGACCCCGCTGGCACGAAGGAGACGACTTCGCTCTCGACAATCATCTGTTCCGCGCCACTCTGTCGCCTCAGGGTACGGCAAGGGATCTGGAGGCATTGATCAGCCGGCTTCTGGTCGAGCCGATGGCAACCGATCAGCCTCTCTGGCAGCTCCACTTGATCGAAGAAATCGATGGTGGCTCGGTGCTGGTAGTGAAGATCCACCAGAGTGTGGCGGATGGTACTTCGGCCTCCAGGATTGTTCTGGGATTGGGCAGCACGGAGTCGGGCCAGCACCCTGCAGAGATCGACTACAAGGGACTCGAGGCCCACCTCCGAACCGAGGAAGTGGTCGAGACCGCCAGCCAACCGGGATCCACGGTCCGCTCTCTGTGCCGTTTGATCGCTCACCGCTCGGACACCGATTCGTCGTTGATGGGCAAGCCGACGCACCCGAGAGAGGTGGCCTGGTCGCAGGGCTTTCCGTTGATCCGCCTCCGCAGCTTCGCCACCCGCCTGGAGGCCAGCGAAACAGAGCTTCTCCTCGCCGCGGTCACGGCAGCCCTTCGGCAGGAGCTCGTTCGACTCGACCTGCTGCCTGAATCGGTTCTCTTGCGGGCGGTAGTGCCATGCAATCTTCGGAGCCCGGAGCAAGATCCCCTCGGGAGCCGGTTCGCCCTCGTGGTGCTTCCACTACCGGTTGGCAGAACCACCGTCCGGTCGCGTCTCCGGAAGCTCGGCCAGGAGCTCGATGATCTCGGATCAACCCGGGGCTCGCTCGCCGTATTCCAGGCTCCCGAGGATCCCGGCTTCCGGATGTCGGAAGTGGAAGATCAGATCACTCGACAGCTCGCCAAGAAGACCACCCTTCTGCTCTCCTTTGCACCCCAACCGACGGAGCCCCTCTACTTCTGCGGACAGAAGCTCGAGGACTGGCTCTACTGGCCCGCCCAAGCCGGTCCGCAGAGGCTGTGCCTCGGTCTTGCAGCGACCTGCGACCAGATTCGTCTTGGAGTCACAGTCGACGAAGGATCGGCCGCGGATCCGCATCGCCTTGCCCAGGCCTTCGACCAGGCCCTGGCAGAGATTGCCGCAGCATCCGGCGAGACGACCTGAAAGAGGCAGTAGGGGCGTAGGGGCTTAAGGGCGTATGGGGCAACTCCTTGATAGGAGTCTCGAAACACATCGACGACCTGAGAACAGAAGACGGTGCAAGGCCGCGTACGAGGGTACCAGCCGGAGGCTCAGGACGACGGGGGGAGAGCCTCGTGCGTGGCGCAATACCACCCACGACCAAGAACCCTAAGCCCCTACACCCCTAGGCCCTCGCTGTGTCACTGCCCCCCAAGCCCTTAGAGATAGGCCGGAGGTACGACGGGCTCCTCAACCCCCAAGCCCTCAAAGACTGGCCGCAAGCAATGCCCGGCCACTTCACCCCCCACTGCCCCAAAGATCGGCCGGGAGGTACGACCGGACGCCCCAACCCCAGGATGGGTGGGTGGCGGGAGCCTAGTCGAACGGATTTGCTTCCCAGGATCCGTAGCTCGGGTTCGGGAAGATGAAGAAGCGGGAGCCGAAGTCGCCAAAAGCCTCAGGCAACGAGAATCGCGATTCCTGGCTCATTTCGGGGAAGTCGTTGATGTTGTCACCAAGCCACATGACGATCTCAACCGGCGGCAAGTCGGGGGCTGCGGTGCCCTTTTGGATGCTCTCCCAGCGGGGCTCCTTTTCACGGTCGTCTGCGCGGCAAAGCAGCACGTCGAAGGGTACTCGGATGGTCTCCAGATTGACTCGAGTGTCAGGGCAATCGCGATCCCTCCTGTTGGTCACGACGGCGATGCGCCCACCCAACTCCTGAACCAGATCGAGAAATTGGAGAGCCCCTGGCAAGGGCGACGCCTCTCTTCTGGCCACCCAGGCCATCCAAAGCTCATCCGTCGAATCCTGACCGAGCCGAACCAACTCCTTCTCGTAATCCATATTGCTTATGAGCGTTTCGTCAGCGTCCAGCGCCACAGCCCAGGTCCCTGGCGCCTTACCTTCGACGCTCTTCCTGAGCTCTTGCCCAGCGAGGGAGTAGGTCTGAAGGAAGATTGCCTCGAATTCGGCGGAGTTTCGCATCCAGTGCACGGATCGCCGCAGATCCGAGAAGGCAGCGCTGGAGGATTGTGTTGGCTGCGGTGGGACGGCCCCGCCTGAAGAGCAGGCGACCACTGAGACACAGCAAGCAAGGCAGACGAGATGCTTCATGGGGGCGACCCTCCGTTCAAATCGAAACGCCGATTCTACTAACTCGAGCCTCAGCCCGCTCAATCGAGAAACTCAAGATACACTGATCGGCATCATGAAGACCTGGCTGCTCGAGATCCCGTGGTCACTTCTCATCATCGCCTGCCTCACCCTCGGGTTGGCGCCCTTCGCGCCTCCCCATATCGTGGAGAAGCTACGCATGCTCTTTCGTGGCACGCTGGTCCGCCCCATTGACTGGCTGGATCTGGTGTTCCACGGAATTCCCTGGCTGCTCCTCATCCTCAAAGCCTGGGCCACCGCCACGAAATAGACAGTCCCACAAGTCCTACCAGGCAGCCTTGGGTGGAGGCAATAGGGGCTTAGGGGCTTAGGGGCGTATGGGCCCAGGGATCCTGGGCAGCACTTTGATCGACGCACGTGGTATTGGGCGCCGGGCACGAGGATCTCCCACGTCGTCCTGGGCCTCCTCCCACCCCGGCCGGCACAGGTCCGGCCGCTTCGAGACCTCGTGCCCGGGCTTGCACCGTTCCAAGATAAGGATCGACCAAGGGCCCCCTCGTCTGCGGCCTCACCCGACCCTGCCCCTGCAACAAGGGAGATCCCTTGCCCGATCTAGGCACCGGTTGGAAGCATCAGGACTCCCGTAGGAGAATCACGCCTAAGCCCATACGACCCTACAGAACGGCCGAAGGAACGCCCGGCCGCTTCAACCCCCAAGCCCTCAAAGACCGTCCGGAGGTACGATGGACGCCTCAACCGTCAAGGCCCCGAGTTTTTGAGGGGCCTCAAGAGCCTGAGGCCATTCAGCACCACCAGGATCGTGCTGCCTTCGTGGCCTATGACACCAATGGGTAGTGCCAGGCCATGCAGCAGGTTCACCACCACGAGGATGGCGATGACAGCACAAGCAAACGCCAGGTTCTGGCGCACGATTCTCTGTGCCTTGCGGGACAACCGCACGGCATAGGGAAGCAGCATCAGTTCATCGCGTACCAGCACCAGGTCGGCCGTTTCCAAGGCGGCGTCGGTCCCAGAGACGCCCATGGCCACTCCCACTGTTGCCGCTGCCAGGGCCGGAGCATCGTTGACGCCATCGCCAACCATGGCCACCCGCTCTCCCCCCGACATCATTGCGTGGATGATCGCCACCTTTTCTTCTGGCAGAACCTCAGCGTACCACTCGTCCACGTCGACGGCCTCGGCGACTCTTCTTGCCACCGTTGGATTGTCGCCGGTCATCATCACGATCCGGCCCGCGCCGAGGCCTTTCAGCTCCTCAATGGCTGGTCTCGCCTCGGCCCGGACCTGGTCTTCGATCGCCAGAGCTCCTGACACACCGTTTCCAGAGATGAACACGACGGTTCGAGCCTCCTTTTCCAGACGCTCGATCTGTTTCATCTCGAGGGGATCCGGCTCCTGCCCTCCAAGCTCGGTTACGAAGTCGCAGCGGCCTACAGCCACCTGTTGACCCGAGACTTGGGCCACGGCACCGCGACCCCTGTGATTCACGAGACCGTGAGCCGTGGGCACTGTCAGGTTCTTCGCCTCTGCTGCTTCGACGATCGCGCGCCCCAGATGATGCTCTGAGAGGCGTTCCACGGCCGCCGCCATCTCCAGCACCTGCTCGGCGCTGGAATCCCCGAAAGGCACCACCGAGGTCACCACGGGGCGACCTCCGGTAAGCGTGCCCGTTTTGTCGAAAGCAAAGCTGTCGGTGGTAGCGAGCTCCTCCAGCGGTGAGCCGCCCTTGAAGAGCAGGCCCTTGCGAGCTGCGTGTCCCAGCGCTGCCAGAATGGTGGCGGGCGTCGAGATGACCACTGCGCAGGGCGAGGCCACCACCAGAAGCGTCATCGCACGATAGAACGCCGGACGAAAGGCCTCGCCGAAGGCAACCGGTAGAACCACGGCCACCGCGGCCGCGAAGATCACCGTCGCCGCATAGCCCTGCTCGAAGCGATCGATGAACCTCTGGGTCGGCGCCTTGGCCTCGCGCGCTTCTTCCACCAGCTCGATGATGCGCGCCAGTGTCGACTCCGAGGCTCGCCGCTCGACCGAGACCTCGGCGGTGCCTCCAACGTTGATGGAGCCGGCAAAAACGCGATCTCCGGGACCCTTGGGCTCCGGCGTGGACTCACCCGTGATGGCGGCTTGGTCCGCCGCCGTATGGCCTGAGACGACCTGGCCATCGACCGGAATGCGCTCGCCAGGCCGGATTCTGACGATCTGTCCAGGCACCAACTCTTCTGCCGCCACCTTTCTCTCGCTACCGTCCGGCATTAGTAGCATGGCCTCATCAGGCCGCAGCTCCATGAGCGATTCGATCGCCCGCGTCGTGCGCCGCAACGCTCGCGTCTCGAGGGCATTGGAGAGCGAGAACAGGAAAAGCAGTGCCGCGCCTTCGGCGTACTCGCCGATGCTCGCCGCACCCACCGCGGAGAGCAGCATCAGCAGGTCGATATCGAGGCGGCGGTCTTTGAGGCTCTGGATTGAACGCCCGAGACTGAAGGCGCCGCCAGCGACGTAAGCACCCGCGAAAGCCAGCATCTCGGCCCATTTGGGCAATCCCAGAAGATCCGCCCCGAGCCATCCCAGCAGGGCCAGGGCGCCGCAGATCACGGGTGTCCAGATGGGCTCCTTGCCGTCAGCTAGTGCCTGGACCCAGACGGGAAGGGCCTCCTGTTGGCGTTGTCTTGGAGTGCTCATGGGTCGAAGAGAGGAGCGCCTGGGAGCCATTCTAGCCGGTAGGTCCTCGCCTGCAGCTCGGATAGAGCCGGACTCGACCCGAGGTCGCGAGTCTGATTAACTCCCTTGACGAACTCTCGAGCATGACGACCTACCTCATCGATGCAAGCCCGTATATCTTCCGGGCGCATTTCTCCATGCCTTCGTCCCTCGTGGACCCGGAAGGTGGGCCGGCAGGCGCCACCTACGGATTCGCCTCCTTCCTCCTCAAGCTCTTCGCTCAGGAGAAGCCCAGCCATCTGGCAGTGGCCTTCGATGGCAGCCTGACCACCAGCTTCCGTAACCAGCTCTACCCGGACTACAAGGCCAAGAGAGAAGCTCCTCCGAAGGAGCTCGTGAGCCAATTGAAAAGCTGCCGCCAAATGGCCGAGTGTCTGGGGATGGCCACCTTTATCGACGATTCCTACGAGGCCGACGATCTGATCGGTACCCTCTCGACTCTGGTGTCGGGCATCGGTCAGAAGTCGGTCATCGTGACCCCTGACAAAGACCTGGCGCAGTTGGTTTCCGCAGACGTGACTCTCCTCGACTTCGCAAAGGAGCTCCGCTATTCGAGCTCCGAGGTGGACGAGAAGTTCGGAGTCCGACCCAAGCAGATAACCGACCTGCTGGCTCTGGCTGGCGACGCCGTGGACAACATCCCAGGTGTCCGGGGAATCGGCAACAAGACCGCGGTTGCCCTACTGCAGGCTTTTGGCAACCTGGAGACCCTGTACGAGAGGCTGGACGAGGTTGATGGACTGCCCATCCGAGGCGCCTCGTCGGTTCGAGCCAAGCTCGAGAGCGGTCGCGAAATGGCCTTCCTCTCGAAGGAGCTCGCCACCATCTATAGTCAGATTCCCCTAGACGTGACCTTCGAGGATCTCGCCTATCGTGGCGCCGACCGCGAATGCGTCGAGGCCCTGTTCCAAGAGCTCGGCTTCGAGCAAATCCTCAACCGAATTACGATCTGGCAGTGAGAACACAAGGGGTTGAGGCGGCCGGCGTTCCTTCGGCCGATCTTTGGGGGCTTGGGGGTTGAAGCGTCCGGGCGTCCCTCCCGGCCGCTCTTTGGGAAAGTGAGGCACAGAAGTCCTGGGACCTGAACAGATGACCCTTCTTGTCGTTGAGGCTCGTCCCAGTGGTTCGCCGGGGGCTGTTTCCAAGGACATCTGGTCGTTGTCGAGGGGTCCGACGCGGGGCCCCCAGAGGGCTATCCTCCCTTCCACAGCAACCAACCCCCTGGAGGTCCCCACGCCGAACCCTTGACGACCGGAGAAACACCGCCCAGAGCCGTGGACCCCTGGGCCTCTCGTCCCTGCGCCCCTACGCCCCTACGCCCCTATTGCCCTATGCCCTCACTGCCCAGACGGTGCCCGAGGTTCGTCCGGGTGGCTCGACTGTGGGGCGCCGAGTCGAGCGCATAGCAGGGGCCGAGGAGGTCCGCGGGATATCCTGCGCGAAGACGTAACGAGGTGGAGGCCCGCCCGGACGGGCCTCCGATAGACATCTTCCTCGAGAGAGGACGGTCTTTTCCAAGGACCGGAACCCACGCCTAAGCCGAGAGGTTGGTCCAGAACACAGGTTCCCTGTAGACTCGTCCAACTCTTGACGTAGCACCGAGCCCGAACCCACCACGATCGGTCAGAGCACTCGATCGAGGGTTGCCAGCGCTGACCGGTGGCGAGGTTCTTTCTGTTTTGCGTCAGAGATGAATCGAAAAGATACGTTCCCAAATCTTCGAAGGAGAACTCTCGACATGAAGAATCCACGAAAGCTGACTGCACTATCGACTCTGGCCTTGATCGGAGCCTTGGTGTTCCCCGCTCTAGCTACAGCCGGCCACTATTACGAGGCAGTCACGACCAATGACACTGGTCAGAAGAAGAAGCAGGACGTGATGCAGGTGCGTGCCTGGGTGGAAGACTCCAATGCCAAGGTGGAATTCCTCACCGGCGAGAAGAACGGCTTCTTCGCTGCGGGCTCCTATCTCGTGACCACGGATGGCGGCGACACCGTCTATCTCGTCAACCCTGAAGAGGAGACCTACGGCTCCTTCGACATGGAAGCGATGATGGCCACCATGGGCCAGGTCATGAACATGATGAGCCAGACCGGCGGCATGATGAAGATGGAGTTCGCTGACGTTTCCAGCGAGATGCTCTCCGAGGAGGCAGGGGGCAAGGTGCTCGGCTACGACACGACCCACTACCGCTGGAAGTCTGGCTACACCATGCGAATGAAGATGATGGGATTCAAACAGGAGACCCGGACCGACACGATCCAGGACATCTGGAGCACCGATAGCCTCGATGCCAGGGGCTTCGGCGTCTGGCTGCGCCCCGACCGGGCTCTGAGAACCGGCAACGAGGAGTTCGACAAGCTCATCAGCTCCCAGGCGACTACTGTTCGAGGGTTCCCGCTGAAGATGGTCAACGTCTCGACCATGACAGGCAAGAAGGGCAAGTCCACGCAGATGACCTCGACGACCGAGGTGACCGTGCTGCGCGAGGAATCCGTCGCGGGCTCGACCTTCACATGGCCCGACAACTACACCGAGGTCGAGATCATCCCTGAGATGCCGGAAGGCTATGACCAGTAGGGCGATCCTGAAGAGGAGGGCGGCAAAAAGAAGGACCTCGAGGGTCTCTTCAAGCCGGGTGGTTGATCGAAGAATAGACTCAGCCTCGTCGGGTACCTTCGCGCCACGACCAGGAGAGCAGCATCACGTTGGGGAAGGAGAACCGAGGCCAGAGCTCTCTTGGCCTTGGATCTTGACCCAGCGCCAAAGCAGGACGGCATAGGCGCCGTTTAGGGCCAGCCCGACGAAGCCGACCTCCGGGCCGTAGATGGAGGTCTCCTCGATACCGAGAGCACCGACCTTCGTGCCGTAGGCAAAGAGCCCATAGGCCAAAGCGTTCCAAACCGCGTGGCTGACGCTCGCGACCACAGCGGAGCCCGAGATGAGCCGCAGCATTCCCCACACCAGACCCAGAAGAAGCGCGTTGACCAGGAAGACCGGGATCTGTTCGGCCGGTAGGTCGAATCCCGTATCGAGAGACACCACCGAGACGTGCCAGAGACAAAAGGCGATACTGCTCCAGAGCAGCACCTGGCTCTGACTTCGCCCCGCTTTGCCGAGAGAGGCCCAGAGCCAGCCCCTGAAGAAGCCCTCTTCCGTCAGAAGGACCATGAGGCTCCCCATGGTGCTTCCCACCAAGAGCTCGATCCAGAACCGCTTCCAGTCGGCGGCGGAGATGTCGACCACACCAGCCAGCATGGCGATCACGGTAGCGGCACCGATCACCACGAATGGATACAGCAGGGCCAGGCCGTAGTCTCGTGGCCGACCCCAGACGAGACCCATCTCCCGCCTGGAGAAGCGCTCCCAATACCAGAGCAGGAGACCCAGCGGCAGCAGCGGCAGAGCACTGAAGATGGACAAATCATTCGCATCCATCGCGGTGGTAATGGCGATGGCGGCGAGGATGCCGACGAGCGGACGGATCAGGCGACGGTCCATCTTCACCTCCTATACGAGAATCTCGGAAGCCCGAGAATTCCCGGTTGAATTCCAGGTGCACGTGCCGCTTCGCGCTGGCACGAGTGCCCATTACTACGAATGCTAGACTCCGTCGTTAACACCTCAGACCGTTGAAGGGGACCTTTACCGTTCGTTGTTGGGGACCGTGCCATGACACGACTGACCTTGCCCCTCCTCGCCCTTGCCCTGGGCACCATGCCCGCCGACGCTCAATTCAACCTCGACAAGCTCAAGAAGGCTGTCGAGACCGCCACCGAAGTGGCCGAGGCGGTGGATGACTTCACTTTCACCGAAGCCGAAGAGATCGAGCTCGGGCTAGCCATCAGCAACCGGATCCGTGCCCGCTACGGCGTCGCCCAGGATCGGGAGGTAACGCGCTACATGAGCCTGGTCGGAGCCACGGTGGCCCAGAAGAGTGGACGGCCAGGTATCCCCTGGCAATGGATCGTCCTCGACTCGAATGTCGTCAACGCCTTCGCCGCTCCCGGTGGCTATGTTCACGTCACACGCGGCGCTTTGGCCGTCATCGATAGCGAGGCGGAGCTCGCTGGCGTGCTGGCCCACGAGGCCGCGCACATCACTCGCAAGCACACCTTGAAGGCCCTACAGAAATCTATGGGCATGGAGCTGGCCCAGAACAAGGCCTCGTTCGCGGTGGGCTCTGCACTGTTCGAAGCGGTGGCGGATCAAGCAGCTAAAGCGGTGCTTGCAGGCTTCGGCCAGTCCGAAGAGTTGGAGGCCGACCAGGTAGGCATAGAGATCGCTGCCCGGGTCGGATATCAGGCAGCTGGCCTGACCAACTTCCTGGGCACCCTGAATACGCTTACCTCTGGATCTTCTTCGAGCTCTGCGCTGTTCCGCTCCCATCCCGAAACCGACGAGCGGATCAAGAAGCTCGACAAGACGATCCGGCAGGATCACCTGGACGGTGGGGTATGGCTGGCAGAGCGCTACGCTGACCATGTGACCTACCAAGTGGCGACAGCAAGCACAGGCGGACTCAGCGTCGCAGGGGGACGGGGCGTGGCCGGCTCGAACGAAGGCGATGCACCCGCAGAGGACGAGGGTGCAGAAGAGGACAAAGAGGACGAGGGTGGGTTCTCACTCGCCAAGCTTGTCAATCCCTTCGCCATGGGTGAGGAAGAGGAGTCCGCCGAGGTCACGGGTGCCGGCGCGGGGCGGGCCCTGGGTGAAGAGGAACGCGAAGACGAAGGCGGCGTCAAGAACACCGAGATCATCGAGATCCAGCTGACCCCCGCAGAAATCGCAGCCTTCCAGAGAGAGGGCGGCCTGAAGTAGGGTCTCCCTGTGAGGAGACCATCCAAGCGGGCAGCCTGGGTAGCGCTGGCTGTCGCCAGCGCCTTGCTTGGTCTGCTCCTCAGCGAAACACGGTTTCTCCAGACGCTCGAGCTCAAGACTCTCGATCTGCGGTTCCGCCTACTGGGCGACCAGGGCGTGGCCTCGTCCGACATCGTTCTGGTCGCCATCGATGACGCGAGCCTGAAGACACTGGAGCCTGCTGTGGGTCGCTGGCCCTGGCCTCGCGACACTCACTCTGTTCTGATCAGCTTTCTCGAGCGCGCCCGAGCCCGCCTGGTCGTCTTCGACCTCCTCTTCCTCGAGCGCGACGCACAGAATCCCGACGGCGACACAGGTTTTGGCGAAGCCACGGCTTTAGCAGGCAACGTCGTCCATTCCCTTCACCTCGGGAATCAGCGCACGTCCGAGCCTCCATCCGACCTGCTGGCCGAAGCCTCGATTCCTGCAGTCGGAGGCTTTGACTCCTTCGCGGGCATCGACTTGCCCTTGGACCCCGTTGCGGAAGGTGCCAGGGGTCTGGGGCACGTCGCCATGGCTCTGGACGACGACGGGCCCTGGCGGCGCTACCTGCTGCTCGCCGGGTATGAAGGCCGCCTTCTGCCCTCATTGGCCTTGAGCAGCGCTCTGGCCAGCAAAGGCGCCTCCCTGGACTCACTTCAGGTGACAGGTCATCGGCTCCAGATCGAGACTGCCGAGATCCCTCTCGATTCCGACTGGCGCCTCCCAATCTGGTTCAACGGCGGGCCCGGTACCTACGCGAAGTACCCCTACGGCCAGCTCTTCTACTCCGAGCTCCAGATCCGTGAAGGCCAGGAGCCAGGCCTCGACCCGGACCTGTTCGCCGACAAGATCGTGATCGTCGGGCTTTCAGCCGCGGGCCTGCACGACATCTTCACGACGCCCTACAGCGGTGGACGTGGCGAGCAGAGCGAAGGGCTCGGCAAGATGCACGGCTTCGAGATTCACGCCAATGTGATCGATGACCTCCTGCACGGGCGATTCCTGAGGCAGGCACCCCACTGGCAGCGTCTGGGACTGGCGCTCTTGGTGGCAGTTGTCACGGTTTGGCTGACCCTCTACGCCGGCTTGATCGCTGCCATCGTCGGGGCGATGGTCGTGCCTGTGGCCTACCCGGCTCTGGTCCAGTGGGACTTCGGCCATCACTATCAACTGCCCGTTGTCCCAGTGATGCTCTCCTGGGCGCTGGCCCTGACCGCGGGTCTCGTCTACCAGTACTGGGTGGAGTCGGCCGAGAAGCGCAAGGTCAAGCGGATCTTCTCCCGCTACGTTTCACCGGATGTCTATCGTGAATTGCTGGACAACCCCGACGCCGCCTCTCTGGGCGGCACTCGGCGTGAGATGAGCGTGCTCTTCTCCGACCTGCGGGGCTTCACCACGTTCTCCGAGGGGCGCTCTCCGGAAGAGGTCATCGATCAGCTTAACGAGTACTTCGCCGCCATGGTGGAGGTGGTCTTCGCCCATCGCGGCACGGTCGACAAGTTCGTCGGCGACATGATCATGGCGCTCTTTGGCGCTCCCCTCGAGGATGCCGATCACGCCGACAACGCCGTGCTCTGCTCGCTGGCGATGCAGCGACGCCTGCAGGAACTCAATCAGGCTTGGCGAAGGGAGGGCCGCCCCGAGCTTGCGAGCGGCATCGGCATCAATAGCGGCGAGATGGTGGCTGGCAACCTGGGCTCGGAGAAGATCCAGAGCTATACCGTGATCGGTGACAATGTGAATCTCGGTGCTCGCATCGAGTCGCTGTGCAAGGAGTTCCACGCCGAGATTCTCACCAGCGAGTTCACCGAGGCCCGGCTCACCGGCGACTACACCCTCGAAGAGCTCGGCGAGGTCACCGTCAAGGGCAAGACCCGACCCGTCAAGATCTTCCGCGTTCCACTCTCGACCTGAGGCCAGACTTGGCTGCTGACGCTGGGAGGCCCGTCCGGGTGATCCGCAGGCGGGCGGCGAATTCGCCTACCGTTCTGCAGGGGCGTAAGGGCTTAGGGGCGCAAGGGCGCAGAGATTCTGAGAACCACAACAGTTGGTGGTATTGGGCCACGCACGAGGCTCTCCCCCGTCGTCCTGGTCCTTCCTCCCGGCCGGCCTGGGGTTGAGGCGTCCGGTCGTATCTCCCTGCCGATCCTTGGGGCAGTGGGGGGTGAAGTGGCCGGGCATTGCTTCCGGCCAGTCTTTGAGGGCTTGGGGCAACACAGGCTCAAGCCCTAGCCCCCTACGCCCTTACGCCCCTATGCCCCTATTGCCTTACTGCCCTCACTGCCTTCATTACCCCACTGCCTCACTGCGATGGCGGTGCTAGAGGTTCGTTCGGGTGGCTCGACTGTGAGGCGCCTCGTCGAGCGCAGCGCAAGGACCGACGAAGTACGAGGGAAATCCGGCGCGAAGACGTGACGAGGTGGCGGACCACCCGGACGGACCTCTCCTGAAGAGGGTCATCGGTCTGGGACCCGGGACGGGCGAGAGAGCGGGCGGTCGAATCAAGAAAGTGAGAAGAACGTACGGATCCGGCGTAGGAATGTCTGCTCGTCCTCGACAGAGACTTCGGCGGCGCCCCGACTGCGCCGATCTTCCAAAGTCTCCAAGGTGTCCAAGCGGCGGGCTGCAAGAGCCCGACTCAGGGACTCGGCGATGCGCGGGTCGCCCTGCAGAGTCGCAGCTAGCGCCGGCTTGGAGAGAACGAGAACACCGCAGGGATCCCTGGCGATCACCGTGGCACTGCGGGGCTCACCGGTCAGCAGCGACATCTCGCCGAAGAAGGCTCCTTCCTCCAGGATCGCCAGGTCCACGTGCTTGCCCTCCTGTTCGGGATCGGACTTGGTCACCCGCACCGCCCCCTTTTCGACCACGAACAGAGAGTCGCCCTCGTCTCCTTCGCTGACCAGAATCTCGCCAGCATCGAACAGCTTGCGCTGCGATGAAGCCGCGAGCTGCCGCACGACCTCATCGTCGAGCTCGTGGAAGATGTCGACTCTCGAGAACAGTTCAGACGCCTTGCGCAGGGCCTTGCCCAGTCGATGCTGCTCCATATCTGGAGCCTCGTGCATGTGAATCGTGCGGATGGGAAAGGGTATCTCGATGCCGTGGCGTTTGAGCTGGTACCAGATGCGGGAGTTGACACCATCCTTGAAGCGCGAGACATTGGCCGCCCGCCGCGTCCAGACTCGCATGAAGTAGGTGATGGCGTGGTCGTCAAAGCTCTCCAAGAGAATCCGGACCGGCGGCCGATCGAGGACTCCGGGGGCCGAGAGAGCTGCCTCCCGCAGGACCTCCTTGATCTCCGCTGGAGGCACGCCGTAGGGCAGGCCGATGCGAATCTCCACGGCGAAGGGCCGCTCGCCCGATCCGTAGTTGATCAGCCTCGATACTGACAAATTGGCGTTCGGCTCGTAGATGTCGAGGCCCTCTTTGGTCCTCAAATGGGTGCTGCGCCAGGACATGTCCACGACCTGTGCCCGAACGCCCCCTTCGATCACCAGCCAGTCACCGGGTCGAAACGGCTTCTCCAAATCGAGCGCCATGCCTGAGAAGATGTTCTTGAGAGTGTCCTGTAAGGCCAGTCCGATTACGGCGGAGAGCACGGTCGAAGAGACCAGCACCGGTCCGACCGGCTGGTTCAGGATCTCGGTTATGGCGAAGAGACCGACTGCGATCAGCAGGCCCAGGCGAAGGACGTCCCGCGCCAGCTTGGGCACCAGCGGCCCCTGGTCCTTGCCCCAGGGTCGCTGAAGGATCAACGCATCAACGAGTGCATAGAGAACCAACGTGGTGAGCAGCAGCGCCATGGCAGAGGCGATACTGCCCGCTGTCGACCCGAGGAGGTTGATCCCGAGGAGTCGAAAAACCGCGAGCGCGGCGAGGCTCAAGGCCCAGAGGTGATAGAGGAGGGTCAGGTGAAACCGAGGAACTCTCTTTCGCAAAAGGAAGTACAAAGTCTCCAACGCCAGGAAGACCCCTCCGCCGACCGCCACCGCCGTCAACCAATGACCTGAGACCATCGTGGCCCGAGCTTACTAGAACGGCTGACTGAAACCTGAGAGATGAAGGGCTCTGATCCGGCTCAGGCCAGGGCAGCGGGCAACTACCCGGTGAGAATAGGAGACGGTGATCATCCAGCCCGGCCGGATAGCTTGGTCCTGACTCATCGTTATCTTTGGTCAACAGACGGTAACCTACCGGGTAGAGTGAGTCCCATGCTGGCAATCTTGCAGCAACGGCCTGTCTGTAGCGACGTCGATGTGCCTGTTGGGTGAACACGGAGGAAAGTCATGAGCTTCCAGGATGTGATGCGAGAAATCAGTGAATTCCTAGGGACGCCGCTCTACACGATAGGAGGCACGCAGGGGACGGTGGGCACCACCTTGACCGTCGCATTCATGATCCTGGTGACGTGGTGGCTCTCCCTTCTCCTGAGCAAGGCCATTCTGCGCGCCTTCAAACGGCGCGGCGCCGTAGATCAGAACGCGGTTCGCCCCTATGCTCGGGCGGCCCAGCTGTTCGTTCTGATCGTGGGTCTCGGCGTGGCCTTAAATACGCTCGGGTTCAAGCTGACGGCGGTCTTTGCAGCTGGCGGCCTCTTTGCGGTGGCGCTAGGCTTTGCCATGAAGAACATCGCCGAGAACTTCGTCTCGGGGCTCATCATGAGGATCGAGAGATCGATCAAGCGGGGCGACATTCTGGAAGTCGAAGGGCAGGTCGTGATGGTGAAGGATGTGGGGATCCGCTTCACCCTGGCCCAAAACCGGGACAACGAGGACCTCTTGATCCCGAACTCGCTTCTCATGCAGTCGATGGTGACCAATCGGACGCTCAGCGATCCGCTCTTCCGACTGAGGGCACTGGTGGGTGTCGTCTATTCATCGGATATGAGACTGGTCAAAGAGACCTTGATGACCGCAGCCACGAGCCTCACCTGGCGCTCACCCAAGATGGACCCAATCGTGATCATGCGAGCGTTCGGCAGCTCCTCGGTCGATTTTGAGGTCTCGGTGTGGCTCGAGGATCCCTGGGCCATCGGGCAGTACATCTCACAGCTCAACGAGGTCATCTGGTGGAGCCTGAAAGATGCAGGGATCGTAATCGCCTTCCCCCAAGTAGATGTACATTTCGATGAGCCGGTCGTGGAGTCGCTGCAGGGTCTGCACCGCGCGGGTTGATGGACGCCGCGTTGGGGGGGTGATGCCATGAGTTCGACTAGACGCGCACCACGGAACTGCCAACAGGAGGAAAACAAATGACACTTCGCGTCCGCAAACCGCCGGTGGGAGCCTCCCCGGGAACTCTTGTCATGGATCCGGAGGCCTTGGCTTCGGTGGTGCACGTCTTCAGCTATGACGACAACACCCTCGAAGAGTACGAGTCCATCAGCGTCGAAGAGATCGAAGAGCTGAGAACAGGTGGGCGCAAGCTCTGGGTGGACGTCCAGGGTCTGGGGGACGAGCGACTCATGCGCCAGCTGGCCGAGAGCTTTTCCATTCATCCCCTTGCCCTCGAAGACGTGGTTCACGTGCGGGTCCGACCGAAGGCCGAGCGCTACGAGCAGAACCTGCTCGTCGTTACGCGGATGCTGAGGCAGGGCGACGGAGACCCGTTGGATGTCGAGCAGGTGAGCCTGCTGATCGGGACAGACTACGTGCTGACCTTCCAGGAGACGTACGGAGATGTTCTGGATCCCGTTCGCCACCGCCTCAAAATCCACAACTCTCGTATCAGGTCGCACCCTTCAGACTATCTGGGTTACGTGATCCTCGACACGATTATCGACGCCTACTATCCAGTGGTGGAGGGGGTGGGAGATCGGATCGAGATCCTCGAGGAACTCGTGCTGAGCGAGTCGTCGCCGGAGACCTTGCGGGAGCTCAACTCCATGAAGACTCAACTGATGAAGCTGAGACGCGCGATCATGCCACAACGAGAGGCGGTGAACGCCCTGAAACTCGGCGAGCATGAGCTGATGAGCGAAAACGTCCGCATCCACCTCCGCGATACCCACGACCATATCGTCCAGCTCGCGGAAGCGGTGGAACAGGCAAGGGAGCTCGTCAATGGCCTGATGAACACCTACCTGACAGTTGTCAGCAATCGGATGAACGAGGTCATGAAGACGCTGACGATCGTCGCTAGCATCTTCGTCCCGCTGACCTTCATGGCCGGTATCTACGGGATGAACTTCACCAACATGCCGGAGCTCGAGGTGAACTGGGCCTACCCGCTGCTGCTGGGCGCCATGACTTTAGTCGCCATCGGGATGGTGGCCTACTTCTGGCGCAAAGGATGGATCGGCCGCCGGTGAGCGAGAAGTTCAACCCGGTCATCCGCATGACTCACATCGCCGTCCGGGCTCCACGAGCCGGACTCGGGCCGGATCCTTGTCGACCCTCTCGTGCCCGAGCAGACCGAGATCAGCGATGTGGCGTCGGGGCCTCCTACGGCAGAGTGCAATAAGGATGGGGTAGTGGTGGGTCTTGCGGTGCAAATTTCGGGTTCGCCCGACTATTCGCGCAAAGAAGTCTCGGGCTCTCCAGGATCGGCGCTTTCGTGCAGGATCAGACGGGCGCTGCGCTGGAAGGTCAGATAAGACTTCGCCCACTCGAACAGAACGACGAGGCGGTTGCGATATCCGATCAGGAAGAAGATGTGGATACACAGCCACGACAGCCAGGCTGGCAACCCAGACATGTGCAGGCGGCCGATCTCGGCAACGGCTGCACTGCGACCGAGGGTCGCCATCGACCCTCGGTCCCTGTATCGGAATGTCTCGAGCGGCTTGCCACCCAGATGCCGCCGGATGTTTCGGACGGCATGGCGGCCCTGCTGGATTGCGGCCGGGGCAATGCCCGGGATCGGCTGTCCATCCTGCTCGAGATAGGCGAGATCCCCGACCACGAAGACTTCCGGGTGGCCCGGAACCGTCAGATCGGCTTGCACTTTCACTCGACCGACCCGATCGAGAGGCACCCCGAGACTGCTACCGAGAGGTGAGGCCTCGACACCGGCCGCCCACAGGACGGTGCGCGCCGCAATTCTCCGCGCACACACCCTGACTCCGAAGGAGTCGATATCGGTAACCAGAGCCTCTGTTTGGACCTCGACTCCAAGCCGCTCGAGCTGGCGCCTGGCCCTTGCCGACAAGTCACGTGAGTACGACGGGAGAACCCTCTTGCCGCCTTCCAGCAGCAGGATGTGAGCCTGGCTGGGATCGAAGCGTCGAAACTCCCTGACCAGGGTATGGCGAGCGAGCTCGGCAACAGCTCCAGCCAGCTCGGCGCCGGTTGGACCGGCACCGATGACGACGAAGGTCAGCCAGGCCTGCCGAGCTATAGCATCCTCCTCCATCTCGGCTCGCTCGAAGGCCACCAGGATGCGACGGCGAATCTCCAACGCGTCCTCGATGGTCTTGAGCCCCGGAGCGACCCGTTGCCAGTCGCCGTGGCCAAAGTAAGAGTGCGAAGCGCCTGCGGCGATGATCAGATAGTCATAGTCGATCGACCGGCCGGTGGACAACGAGATGCGGCGACTCGCCATGTCGACCCCCAACACATGGGCCATCAAGACTGTGGTGTTGCGATCGCGTCGCAGGATCTGGCGGATCGGCGCGCCGATGTCGATGGCGCTCAGACCGGCAGTTGCGACCTGATAGAGCAATGGCTGGAAGAGATGGTGATTGCGGCGATCGATCAGCGTGACTCGGACCGGGGCCCGCCTCAAGGCCTTCGCCGCATAGAGACCGGCGAATCCTCCTCCGACGATCACAACATGGGAACGGTGAGAGGCCATCGCGGCCAAAATCTAGCAAATGTGGGGACAGCCCCTCTTTCTTCGCAAGAGCAAAAGAGGGACCGTCCCCACATTCGGGATATAGAATCCCGGTTCATGTCCGCGCCCATTCTCGGAATTCACCACATCACCGCGATCGCTACCGATCCGCAGCCCAATCTCGATTTCTACACGCAGGTGCTGGGCCTGCGACTGGTCAAGAAGACCGTCAACTTCGACGATCCGGGGACCTATCACCTCTATTTCGGGGACGAACTGGGACGACCCGGCACGATTCTCACCTTCTTCCCGTGGCCCAGGGCGCGTCGAGGTAGCCGCGGCACCGGCCAGGCGACCGTCACGGCCTTCTCCGTGCCCACGGGGTCCCTGGACCACTGGACCGAACGCCTGGAGAAAGAGGGTGTCGTCGTTGCAGAGAGAGGTCGGCGCTTCGAGGAACAGTACCTGACCCTGCTCGATCCCGACGGACTGAAGCTGGAGTTGGTGGCTCAACCACAGGCCGGGGCCCAGAGTCCCTGGAGTGATGGCCCGGTTCCAGAGGCAGCCGCCATCCGCGGCTTTCACAGCCTCACGCTCACCTTGGAGGGATACGAGTCGACCGCTGCTCTGCTCACCGAGACGATGGGGTTTCATGCCGCGGGTGACCAGCAGAATCGATTTCGCTTCGCCACCAGGGGCAGCTGCCCCGGTTCGCTGGTCGATCTTCTCTGCTCGCCCGACACGGCCGCCGGCCATGTGGCTGCGGGTACCGTCCACCACGTCGCCTTTCGGGTCGCGAGCCACGACGATCAGGTGGCGGCCAGAGAGCTCCTGATAGCCCGCGGGATGAACGTCACACCGATCCTCGACCGTAACTACTTCGAGTCGATCTACTTTCGGGAACCCGGAGGTGTGCTGTTCGAGATCGCCACCGATCCGCCGGGTTTCACCGCAGACGAGTCTCTAGAGGAACTCGGGACGAGCCTGAAGCTTCCGGCCTGGCTCGAGTCCCACCGATCGCAGATCGAGGGCGCTTTGCCTGAGCTGGTCACGCCGCGATGAGCGCTCTTCCACCCCACGGAGGCCAGCCGGTGCTGCAGACCGGTCTCTCTGTCGAGATGGCGACGGCAGCGGCGATACTCGTGCACGGGCGGGGGGCCAGCGCTGAAGACATCCTCACGCTGACCCGTGAGCTGAACCAACCCGGGTTCGCCTATCTGGCGCCGCAGGCCGCGGGAAATACTTGGTATCCCTACAGCTTCCTGGCGCCGCTCGAGCAGAACGAACCCGGCCTCTCCTCGGGCCTTTCCGTCATCGACCACCTGGTGATGGAGATCTCGAAACAGGGAATCCCACCCAGGCGAGTCCTTCTCCTGGGCTTCTCTCAAGGAGCCTGTTTGGCCCTCGAGTACGCGGCTCGGAATCCGCGGCGCTTTGGCGGTTTAGTCGGCCTGACCGGGGGCTTGATCGGCCCGCCGGGAACGGACCGCGACTACGAAGGAAGCCTTTCCGGCAGTTCCGTCTTTCTCGGGGCGGGCGATCCCGACCCGCACGTCCCCTGGTCCCGCGTCGAGGAGACTGCCGCGGTCTTCGAACGAATGGGTGCCGAGGTCGATCTGCGGCGTTACCCCGGAATGGGCCATTCGATCAGTCGAGAACAGATTGCTACAGTTCGACAATTGATGGAGAGTCTATTGAAAGACGACACGGACTCTTCCGGAGAGATAGGAGCAACCCATGGCGGCAACGTGCACACACCAGGACCAGATTCGTGATGTCTCTCCCAATACCGAAGGTAGTGAGGAGTACCTCGAGACCGGGCATGCGCTGATGCAGTCCGCCGAGCCTGGCGAGAGCTGGCGCTGGTGCTGCATCGACCAGACCTACCCGCGGAGCTGAGTCATGACGAGAAAACTGATCGAGTATGAGACTGATGCCATCATCGTCACCTATGATCCGAAACGCTGCATCCATGCCGAGGAGTGCATTCACGGCCTTCCTGGAGTCTTCGAGAAGGACAGACGGCCATGGATCGACCCAACCCAGGGGCAGGCGGACGCGATCGCCGCGGTCGTGACTCGTTGCCCCACGGGTGCCCTCTCCTTCGAGCGCAAAGATGGCGGGCCTGCCGAGTCTGCGCCGTCGCAGAACACCGCGGTTCTTACTCAGGACGGACCGCTGTACGCCGCGGGCAGGATCGAGATCGCGACCTCGGAGGGCGTGCAGAACGAGACCCGCGTGGCTTTCTGCCGCTGCGGTGCCTCCAAGAACAAGCCCTTCTGCGACAACAGTCATGTCGAAGCCGGGTTTGTCGATACAGGCGAGATCGGCGACGGTCGGCTGGTACCAGCTGAACAGAGTAGCCCCGATGCCCCGATCGGGTTCACGGCTGCCCCGAATGGTCCCCTGTTGGTCAACGGCCCCTTGACGGTAAGAAGCGCCGATGGGTCCCAGAGTCGTTCAGGTACCAAGGGTGCGCTTTGTCGCTGTGGCGCTTCCGAAAAGAAGCCTTTCTGCGACGGGACCCACAACGCCATTGGATTCGAAGCGGACTGATCCCACCATTCGGCGTTAGACTTCGCGTCTGAGAGTCGATGAACACTCAGTCGGTCAGCACTATCGCGTGGAGGGAAAATGTCATGAGAATCAAGTACCTAACTGCGATAATCGTTGTGCCCGTGGTCCTCTTCAGCCTGACCATCGCCTGTTCATCCACCAAGACCGTGAAGGAGAGGCCTTACAAGGGCCAAGCGGGCCGCACCTTCATCAACGAGGAAGGGGCTGCGACCTTCGGTCTCGTCGTCGAGCTCAGCCAGAGCGGCATCGTTGTCACTGATCCCCAGACAGGCATGGCGGGACCGTTCAAGAACGTCCAGGGCAACGGCACCACGCGCCTTACCTTGAGCAATTCCTCGGCGCCTATCGCCGTCGGGGGTGAAGGGTTCAAGCTCATCTTCCGGTCTTACCCTTCCGGCCTCAAGATTCGCAGCTGGTGGTGGACCAACCAAAAGGGCAAGAGACTCGGCAAGAAGAAGTCCGGGTAGGCAGACCGGAGCTGCAGACAACTCAGGTGGGATCGGTCGGGCTCGTCGACTCAGACTCGAGCTTGGACTCGGTCTCGGTCGGACCGCATGCCTTCCGGCGACCTGCCGGATCGGGAACCCCTCACGTCGGCACTCCCATACGCGGCAGTACTACATACTGGAGCAGAATCCAGCCCACGATGATGCCGATAAAGAGGTAGTTGTCCATAGCTCTTGCCCTCGTCCCTCTCTTCAAACAGGCTATCGCACTCTTTCATTCCCCACCCGGAGCTTCCGAATGAACTAGAGGCACCCTCGCCCCCTCCCATGGGCGCCCGCAAGAGGCGCCGCTCCTGCATGACTCCAAGTCGTCAATGACCAGCCGAAGGTACGCCGGCTGCCTCAACCCCAAGCCCTCAGAGAACGCCCGGCGGTGAGCCGGGCGCCTCGACCCTCACTACCCGAGCCGGTAGCAATCGCTAGCGGCGAAATCGAATACACTTGCGCCGACTCAGAGCGCCGCGATCGAGGCGCCCTTCAGGGGAGGCAGGCAATGCAGGAGGTGTTTTCCAAGCGGTGGTTCCGATGGTTGATCGGAATTCTGGCAGTGCTGGCATCGGTGATCATGGGCCGCTATCAGCGTCAGACAGGACCTACCTATCCAGTTCCCGTAGCCGAAGAGCTTGCCGGTTCCAGCATCTCCGGCGAGTTGATTCGGACCCACGGCGGAGCGGGAGATGCCCATGTCACCTTGACCGTCGAGTCGACCACGGCTGAAGGCGAAGTCGTCTGGCGGCGCTATCCCACCAACGATGACTGGAGCAGACTTCCGATGCAGCGCAGCGGAGGTGAGCTCGCCGCCGACCTTCCTCATCAGATACCAGCAGCCAAGCTCGAATACTCCGTGCGGCTGATGAACCAGGGGCAGGAAGTGGTGCTGCCGCACGAGGAAACGGCAGTCATCCGCTTCCGTGATGATGTGCCCGCTTGGGTCCTCATTCCTCACATCATCTTCATGTTCGTCTCGCTGGCCATCGTCTTCAGGGCAGCGTTCGGGGCCTTGTTGGGAGAGGACAACGTGCGCCGCTTCATACCCTGGGCGCTCGGGTTTCTCATCCCGGGCGGGTTTCTCCTCGGGCCCCTGGTTCAGAAATTCGCCTTCGACGCCTACTGGACAGGCTGGCCCTTTGGTGGCGACTGGACCGACAACAAGACCCTCGCCGCGCTGGCCGCGTGGTTGATCGCGTGGTTCATCTGTCGGAGTTGGCCTCGCTTCGAGCGAGTCGCCGTCCTCTTCGCTTCGATCGTCATGCTCGGGGTCTACCTCATCCCCCACAGCATCCACGGCAGCGAGCTCGACTGGTCCCAGATGGAAGAGCCCGCAGCGGTCCAACAAGTTCCAGAGGACATTGCGGAACCAGAACTAGAGTAGCTGTAGGAATCAACGGCTGATTGAGGCACCCGTGGAAGGGAGGAAAGCCCCCTGGAATCTCCCCGGACGAGCCTGCTAACAGATCGGCCCAGGACCCAAGACCCAAGCCCTCAAGGACCGGCCGAGACAAAGTCCGGCCGCCTCAACCCCCAAGCCCTCATTGCCTCAGTGCTTATGCACGTCTTTATGCATCAGGCGACGGCTGGCTTTCAAGCGCTCTCCAGCAGGCAGAGCCTTCAAGCGTGCATTGAGCCCTTCATCGGACTCCCCTTCGAGTTTGCCGATCACGAGGTCGATGAGGCGCGGCGAAACCCCCCTTTCCTCGAAGAACTCCCGATGCTCACCAAGGCTGCTAGCGGCCGCCACGGCGCTTGCCGGCAGCTGGTCCAGAGATTCTCCTGCCACTGGGGTCTCGGTGCTGCCATCGCTCACTTCGAGTTGGCGAGCCAGTGCCTCCGACTCAGCCGATGAAAGCCCCTCTTCAACACAGAGAGTCACGGCGGCCAGGAGAAGCTGCGAGAAAGCACTTCCGTCGGGACTGCGGTATTCCACCGTCGTCCGAGCAATGCTCTCGGGGTAGATACCCGCTTCGGCCGGATTCATCACCTGATCCAGTCGACCCTCGGTGGCGAAATCCAGGGGGACTCGGACAAGGCTGGTACGGTTCCGTTCTCCCCAACAGACGTTCGTCGGTGCCTCCTGCCCCGGCACCAGGCGCAGGTAGCTTGCCGCCACTGTGTTGCCGAAGGCAGTCAGCGGAGCTGCTCTTTCGAGCAAGCCTCCAATCATGCGGAGAGACTCTCCCGAAAGCTCACCGTCGGCATCGCGCATGATGCTCTGGCCGGACCGCTGCAGGGCCAGGTGAAGGTGCAAGCCACTGCCAGCCATGCCCTGATCGAGTTTCGGTACGAAGGTCACCGAGGCACCGTGGCGATCGGCGATCACTCTGACCAGCCAACGCGTTACGGCCAACCAGCAGGCCAGGTCCTCGACCGGCATTAGGTCGAACTCCAACTCGTACTGCTCGACTCTTCGGCCGTCGAGCTCGGCCTCCTCGGACTCCAATCGATCGATGTAGCCCACCTCGCTGTGGCAGTACTTGACCTTGCCGGAAACAGCCGAGGCCACGCGCAGAATCTCGTCGGCCACGGCATGGCCATGCAAGTACGGTGCGCTTTGGTGGTAGTTGCGCTGCGATTTGCCGGTGAACCTGTCGTCAGAGCGTTCGAGAACCAGATAGAACTCCAGCTCGGCCAGGGCCTCCAGCTCGAGGCCGGTCTTGCTGCGCAAGCGCTCGGCCGCGGTCACCACGACATTGTCCGGCGTGCCGAGACAGGGTCGTCCCCGATGGTCGACAAAGCGGCAGACGATATCCAGCTCATCCTCGGCGAAGGGATTCAAGAAGGCCCAACGATAGACCGGAACGGCGTAGAGGTCACTCTCGCCGGTATGAAACAGCCCCGGGAAAAGGCTCGACCCATCGACCCGCTCGCCTCCCGCCAAAATTCGTTCCAGGTATGCACGGTCGTTTACCGGCAGCCGCAGCTCCCTCAGTTTGCCGTCGAACGATGTGTAGCGGAAGTTCACCAGCTGGATTCCATCGGCCAGGCAGAGCTCCACGAGATCGGAGCGCTGCCATTGCTCTGGTGGCTTGCCCAACCTTCGGACAAGCGGCCGGATATCCCATGTCGAGTCCTGTGATTTCAAGCTCATTTCTGTATCCACCCGAGCCAGCTTAGCAGGATGGTTCATATTTCTGCAGAGCGGCCTTGCAGATTCTTGAATCCTGCCGCCCCTTGGCACGGCGTCGTCGTAAGATCTTTCATTGCAAGTACTTAGAGGGCCTCTATCTGAAGAGCTAGCTGGCGCTTCAGGTGATTCACGCCTCTCGATCTTCAAGATTCTGCGCCCGATTCTTGCCTTCTCAATCGCCCGAACCCTGCGGTGTCCGCCGAAGCGACAACCGGTCGGCTCGCCGAATCGTCAATGACTCCGCCATCTTCCGGCCAGGCGCCGCGAGCAGCCGAGCCGGTTTTTCGAGGCTTGGCACTCCCCTTGCTGTAGCCCCTCCTGACGAGAACGATTCACAGCGCGCAGATCCACGTGGAGTTCCGTTCTCGCGAGCAGCACGCAGCCACATCGATCCAACTACCCAAGGAGGATCACCCATGAGAACAAACAGATGGTTCTGGCCGCTAGCGTTGGCATTTGTACTACTGCTGAGCACAGCGGCAATCACAAATGCACAAGAGGAGACCGGGAACATCTACATCCAGGTCACCGACACCGCAGGACAAACTCTGCCGGGCGTCAACGTTCAGATGACGGGCGGCGGAGCGCCAAAACTCGGGATCACCAACGCTCAGGGTGAGACCCGTTTCCTCGGTCTGTCTCCAGGCAACTACAGCCTGACGGCGACCCTGGACGGTTTCTCC
>Ga0316193_10000050_pt1 | contig 54017 bp, 47 predicted proteins | sample MerIslsedime2_MG_FD_207735 | JGI IMG/M metagenome (GOLD analysis project Ga0316193, IMG submission 207735) | Coastal sediment microbial communities from Maine, United States - Merrow Island sediment 2 | ecosystem: Environmental > Aquatic > Marine > Coastal > Sediment | place: USA: Maine... | reverse complement strand
GGACCGCACGACTGCCAGCAAATGACGGACTTCGTTATCGATTTCAGTGGGATCGCTCACGACTTCCGCGATCTCGGAGCGTAGGCATTGACCGTAGCTCTTGCGCAGACGGTGGACGGCTGTCTTGACCGCCCCTTCACTCATCCCCAGGGAATAAGCGACCTGCTTGTAGGGCGAGTGAGGCTCAGCGCTCGTCAGATACTGACGGAGAAGCTCGAACTGATTTGGATCATCGTCGGCCATCGACACCTTACGAAGCTGATCCATGGCTCGGTCGAGGACGGTCATTGCCCAGCGCCGCTCGAAGACCTCCTCCGGGGTGCGCCCGGTGGCGGTCTCGCCCGAGTAGCGCTCTTCGGCTACCTCGGTATCCAGCGACAGGGTGCGCGCGCCGCCGCCCCGTTTGAGCGTGCGGGCTTGATCGCGTTGATGGGAAAGGAAATGTCTGAGTGAGGCCAGCAGGAAGGAGCGGAACCGGCCCTTCGAGGGGTCGACACTGCTAAGGAAGTCCTTCTCCAGCAGCTCCGCGAAAAAGCCCTGAGTGAGATCGCTCGCTTCGTCTGGACTGGCGCCCTGGTGGCGGATGTAGGCGTAGAGGGGCTGCCAGTAGGTCTGACAGAGGCTCTCCAGGGCCGCCCGAGCCTCGGTGTCGGAACCGTCTCTGGCGGCTAAAACCTGGCTCCACTGGGTCGTGGCTACCTTGTCGCCCATGCTCTGGTCCCCAAGGAGCGCCTGGAGCAACGCATCGCCCAATCCCACATAGCGAGATTGGCGGACAGGTCAGGCTGTTCCTTCAGACTCTCTCACCCTACAGAAAGAGGGCCCCAAAGCGCACCACCCGGAGGGGTGGGGGTCTTGCCGCTGTTCTGTGTCAGTCCGCCAAAGGCAACCCACTGGGCACGGCCATCGGCGTGTCCCGGCGAATGTCGATGCTGTTGGGATCGGTCAGCGCGTACATGAACTCCATCAGTAGGTCGACCTCTTTCTTGCTCAGCCGTCGTGGCTTCAGCTCGTTGGCCTCGACGATGTCCGTCACCAGATCGGGATCGTTCAGCACCTGGAAGTCGATCGCGGCCAGGTCCTCTCGATAGGGCAGCACCACCTGATAGCGGTCGTAGCTCTGCATCGACTCGACCGTGTCGAGCTGGTGCATCACCATGTCGCGAAGATCGTTGAAGGCCCCGACATGGCCCCAGGGACCGGTCAATGCGACGTTGCGTAGCGTCGGGGTTCGAAACTTGAAGCGGTCAGCCTCGTTGCCGGTGGCCTGCTCGCGCCCGAAGTCCTCATGGCCGGTGGCGCCATCCCCTTTGCCGGGACCGATCTGGGGCATGCAGACAGCGTAAAACTCGTGATCGGTCTGGAAGGAGCCGTTGTGGCAAGCGACGCAGCCCGCCTTGCCGTAAAAGAGGCTCATTCCCCTGCGGGCCCTGACGCTCATGGCCTGTCGGTCGCCTCTCAAAAAGCGGTCGAAGGGGCTCTGGTCTGCCCGCCAGGCCGAGGCCTCGAAGGCGCCGATGGCATTGGCGGCGTGGACGTACGTGATGTCCTCCCGGGCGTTGATATCGGGGAAGGTCTGAATGAAGAGCTCGACATAGGTGTCGTTGGCCCGGAGGCGCTGCGCCAGTAGCTCCCATAGGAGCGGCAGGTCACCGAGTGCTGCGGCCTGGGAGATCTCGTTCTCGTTGCCCTGGCCGGCCATCTCAGCAGGTGAGGTGACAGGGAACATGGCCTGGGCGGCCAGCACGTTGTCGAGGCCTTGAGGAAAATCATCGCCGGCGGGAGAGATGAAACCGGAAGGTTGGGAGGGATCCACCTCGAGCCGTCCGTCATGGAACATTCGCTGGAACTCACGAGCGCCGAGATTGAAGACCGGTGGCGCATTGCGAGGTACCCGCTCGTGGATCGAGTCCAGCCCCGAGCCCGTATCGCGAGTCATTCCCAAGCCTCGGCCGCCTTCGCCGACTGGCAGCGACAGACCGTCCCCCGTGTCTGTCAGGGAATGATGACACGAGGCGCAAGAGATGTTCCTGTTGCCGCTGAGCAGCTTGTCGAAGAACAGCAGGCGCCCCAGTTCGACCTTCAGGGGGTCTGGCCGACCATTGTCGTAGTAGTCACGATCCCTTACGGGTTTCGGCAGTCGGGCAATGAACTTGCTGATGACCGACGGAGAGTCCTCAATCTGCGCAACTCCGCCCGGGCGCTGGCCCCAGAGCGTCGTCGAACCGGTAGTGGCTAGCAGGCAGAGAACGATCGCGATGAGCGAGAGACGTCGAAGGTTGGGCATGGAACTCCTCCCCGAAAACTCGAATTGCAGGAAACCGGCGTAGCGACGCTACGAATCAATACAACCATATAGCTTTGCAGAGGCGCAGCTGAGTGACACCACCCTTTGGGGTGGTTTGAGTCGAGATTTCAGATCTCGGAGGGTCCAGAAGCCTCAAACTCTCGGCAACAGCTCGCGGAGCACGACCCGATAGGCAGGTTGATACTCGGCGGTGTACTGCTTCGAATGGTGGACAGCTGGATACCCCTGCTGTTTCAGCTCAGCGAATCGGCTCTCGAGCACAGCTGGTGAGAATGGCAAGGTGCCCTCTCGTGCCAGATTGACGGCTTGCTCACAGTAGAGATCCAGGGTGCGGGAATCTCCCGCAAAGCGCTCGGCAGTCAGCCAGAAGGCTTCCAGCAGAGGCTCGGGGTCTCCAGCCATACGGAGGTAGGGGCGTAGATTTACTCGCACCAATCGGCCGTCCGGGCTGATGGGCTCGATTAGAGCTGCGTCGAGGGAGTCGGGTGCGTAGCGCTGCAACGTCTCGATCTCGCGGATTAGCCACTGACGCGCCGATTCGCGGCTGGAGATCGCATGCTCACTTCCCATGGCTGCCTGGTGCAGGAGCTTGTAGAGATCCTCCGGCTGCATCGCTGGATAGCGGGCGACATGGAGCTCGAGAATCTGCTTCAGACTACCCTCTTGTGCCGCAGCGGTATGGGAAGCGAGCAGAGCCACACCGATCCACGTCAGGGTCATCAGCCGACGTGCCGCTGCGGCGCAACGAGTTTGAAAGAGCCGGTGTTTCACGGCAGTTCAGGGGAACTCGGCTGGGGACAACCCGATGTCGACAATGGAGCAACCATCGCGCACGTCGATGCCGGCCCTGGATGCCTCTTCGAGAACCTGGCGGTCCGCCGAGCCCGGGTTGAACCAGACCTGCGTGCCACTCATCCCAGCCAACTCGGCGAGGAGTGTCCGTGTTCCCGTCGGAGGAAGGTAGAGACTGATTCTGTCCAAAGGTACCGGAACGTCCTCCAGCGACCGGAAGACGGCGAGGCCTTCGATCTCATCCTCGTGAGGATTGACTGGGAACACTTCCCAGCCGGCACTCTGATAGGCGCGCACACACTTGTTGCCGAACTTCCGGCGATTCTGGGAGGCCCCGACAACAGCTATGGTGCCGGCGCTCATGGGCTCTTCCTCACGATCTGACGTTCGTCGCCAACCCGCCGAGTCACACCCGTGGAATCTAGATGCTCCAGGATCGGGATGGCCCACTTCCGGGTCAGGTCGAAACGTTCCTTGAAGTCACCGACGCTGATCGAGTCGAGGTTGCTGGATCGCAGCTCCCCGGTGACCCTGGTCAGCGCCTGCGCCGAGATGAAGAGACCGCCCGGCAGCCGCGCCAGCTTCTTGTTTTGCACCAGGTAGTGGATCACGCCGTCCAGGATTTGCGGCTTGGCATCCAGCTCTTTTCGGATCTCGCTAGGTGAGGGAGGTCGCAAACCGGCGGAGTCGAACCGTTGCAGGATCGCCTTGCTGAGCTCGGACTCGTCGTCTGACAGCTTGGCGCTGCGGCCGGGCAAGTTGATCAGATCCCCGTTCACCACGAGAACCTTCTGCGCCTCGAGCCAGCCGAGATAGACATCATCGAGCTCGGAGCCACGTCCGGGGAGAATGCGATCGATGGCCTCGGCTTTTGGCATGCCCCGTGCCAGGCGTTCGCGTTGAAAGTAGGACTTGAGAACCCTACCGGCCCGTTCGACGACCCGGCGGAAGGCACTCGGAGCCAGCCAGCGGGCGCTGTGTCCCGGCCCCGGCTCGACCCGAAGTGCCTTCTGATCGGAGACCAGCGCAGCGAGGTCCGACTCGATGGACTTGCGAGCCACCCCCAGCCGACGAGCCAGCGACTCGGTGTCGGCGCCCGCCTCTCCGGCTTCCTCGACCCAAAGTGCCAGTGCATCTCGGGTGTCGCCCTCCAGCGCCTGCAACGCGTCGCCAAGTTGAGAACCTCGACGACGGTGCCAGACCGGATCCAGAATCTGGCCTCCGCCGAGCGTCGACTGCGGCGAAGGTCGGCGGACGATGAAGTGATCACCCCGAATGGCTGCGACTGGTCGTTGGAGTCGGATCTCCACGATCCCGCTGCTACCAGGTTCGAGAGGGCCGCTCAGGGGGCGCAGCCGGCCGAGGACCTCACTGGAGTAGAGGTGAAAGCGAATCGGGATGGAGCCGCGAATGGTCTTGGGCGCATCCGGCAGCAGCGTCATGCGGCCGGCGAGGCTGGTGGTCGTCCCGAACTTGCCCGCTGTTACAAGCTGCTCGCCCCGCTCCAGGGCTTCGTGCTTGGTGCCGGTCAGCTGCAGTGCCGTACGTTCGCCGGCCACCGCCTGCTCTCGGGCTGAGCCGTGCACCTGAATGCTGCGGACCCGCGCCTTCTTGCCCGACGGTAGGAGATCCAGGCTGTCCCCGACCTGCGTTCTGCCGCTCACCAGGGTGCCGGTGATGACCAGACCGAGGCCCTTGAGCAGGAAGGCGCGGTCTACCGGCAGCCGACAGGGTTGCGCCAGGTCGACTTCGGTCTCGTGACGCCCCGCCAACTCGAGAAGGCTGGACCGCAGTTCGGGCAGTCCGTCGCCCGTCACACTCGAGACAGACAGGATCTGGGCGTCAGCGAACGGAGTCTCGGCCAGCAACTCCTCGACCTCCATTCGAGCCAGCTCGACGATGTCTTCGGAGACCAGGTCGGACTTGGTCAGAGCGACCAGGCAAGCGGGAATGTCCAACAAAGAGCAGATGTCGACGTGCTCACGGGTTTGAGGCTTGACGCCTTCGTCGGCAGCGACGACGAGGAGCAGGACCCGGATACCACCCAGGCCGGCGAGGGCGTTGTGGACGAAACGCTCATGGCCGGGCACGTCGATGAAACCGACCTGGAGCTCCTCCTCCCGGAGGTGGGCGAAACCGAGATCGATGGTGATCCCGCGCTCTTTCTCTTCGATCCACCGATCGCAGTCGATGCCGGTCAAGGCCTCGACCAGCCGGGTCTTGCCGTGGTCGATGTGCCCGGCGGTGCCGACGATCACTCGCCGCACCTTGTCGGGGGCTTCAGTCTTGTTCGGCAAGGATTTGGCGCGCCAGGCGATTGATGGTGGAGCCATCCGCGCGGCCGCTGTAGCGCGCCATCATGGCTTGCATGATCGGTCCGATGGCCTGCGGTCCGCTCAGGTCCGAGGCTTCGACGAACGAGCGGATGGCCTGTGTCAGTTCTTCTTCATCGACCGCCGGAGGCAGGTAGGCCTCGAGGATTCCGGCTTCTCTATCCTCCTTGTCAGCGAGATCGTCTCGCTGGCCGGCTCGATATTGCTCGCTCGACTCGTGTCGTTGCTTGATGCCTTTGCGCACGAGGCTCCAGAAGGTCTCCTCATCGACCTCGGCTCCAGTTCGGATACGTTCGTTGTTGATCGCGCTGAGGAGCATTCGAAGCGTGGCGAGGCGCTCCTGATCACCGGCTTTCAGGGCCTCCCGCACCTGCCGTTCGATCTGCTGCTGCGGTGTCGTCATGCCGGCATTATACGGCGCCGTGCGGCCGCTTGCGGCGTTGCTGCTCCTCACCGATGACACCACATCGCTTACCGTCGCAGCGCCTGGCAATCGACCCCACGGTAGCTGCGATAGAGTTCCAGAGGTATGTCGGAAAAGTGACTACTGCTGGGGCAGGGTAATGGTGAAGATGGTGCCCTGCGGGTCGTTGTCGTCCGCCTGGATGGTGCCGTGGTGATCGCTGATGATGCGGTGCACGATCGACAGGCCGAGACCGGTGCCGCGGCGCTTGGTCGAGAAGTGCGGCAGAAACAACTTCTCCTTGGCGTCAGGTGGGATGCCCTCGCCGGTATCGGAGATGTTGATCTCCAAACTGCCGTTGTGACGATGGACAGCCACCGAGACTTCGCCTGGGGCTTCGGTGGCGTCGAGAGCGTTGTCCAGGAGGTTGATCAGCGCCCGTTTGATCTGCTCGGCATCGAATCTCGCGCTCTGGGCATCGTCGTCGATACGAGCGGTGACCTCGACGCCTGGTTTGATTCCCCGATAGAGGTTCAGGGCCTCGTCGACGAACCCCTCGAGCTCCACTTCGCTGGGCCGAGGCAGTGGCATGCGGGCGAAACGCGAGAACTCGTCCACCATCGACTTCATGGCTTCCACTTCCCGTTTGATGAGCTCGACGCCCTCCTCGAGGGTCTCGCCCAGGTCGGGTGCCTTCTGCTCGTGTTTCTTGAGCATCCGCTCGGCCGAAAGTCGGATCGGCGTCAGCGGATTCTTGATCTCGTGCGCAATGCGGCGAGCCGCCTCGCTCCAGGCCGCCATCTGCTGGGCCTTGACCAACTCGGTCAGCTCCTCGAGCACCATGACACGACCGCTGACCATCCCATGGCGATCCTGCATCGTCGTGACCTTGGCCTCGAAGGTCTTCCAGTCGTCGCCCAGCATCATGCGGAAGTCCTGGGTGATGCGCCGCGATTGACCGGCATCCATTTCGAAGAGCTTCGCCAGCTTGCCCCTTTCGGGATCACTCCACGCCTCCCTCACCGGTCTGCCGATGCAGTCGCTCTCTTCCTGCTGCAGCATCTTGAGGGCGGCGCCGTTGCACGTCAGCACGGTGCCCTCTTCGTCGACCGAGATGACGCCCGCCGCGAGATTCTGCAGCACTGCGCTGATCACGGCCCTCTCCTCGGCGAGGCGCTGATTCGACATCAACAGCTCCAGGTTGCTCTCCTCCAGCAACTCCTTGTTGCGTTGGAGCTCCGCCGTCATGCTGTTGAACGAGTGCACGAGAACCCCGAGCTCGTCGTCGGCATCCACCTCGACCTGGAAGTCCAGGTCACCGTCGGAGATCCGCTTGGTGGCCTCCGCCAGGGCCTGGATGGGCACGGTGATTTGTCGGGCCAGGTAGAGGCCGACCCAGGACGAGGCCAGCAGGATGAGCAGGGTGACCATCAGGAAGTTGAGCAGGTAGCCGGCCTCGATCCGGCTCTTGCTGACCTCCAGCTGGCGATAGCCCTGGTAGGCCTGGATGAGTTGTCGGCTCTTGCTGGCGATGTCGGCGTCGATCAGGGTGCCGGCGACGGTCAGCGTGCGGCCTTCGAGAACGTCCCCGTCACCGGCGGCGGCGACCGCGGTCAGCACCAGGCGTTCCTCACCGCCACCCACGCTGACCATGCGCGTGGCTTGGCTGTTGCGTAGAGCCTCGACCAGAAACCGCTCTCCCGGTTCGGGCAGGTCCTCCAGGCCCGACTGGGGGTTGAGCAGGGCGTGCACGAACTGCGTTCCGTCGTACACCGCCAGGAAGTCCAGGTCCAACTCCTCGAGCAACTGTCCCATGCGCCGCTGCACCTGAGGACGACGGCGGGGATTTCGCGGGCTCTCTTCCTCGATCTCGAGCAACGCCCGCCCAGTATCTCGGAGAGCGGTCTGCTCGATCTGGCGGAAGAGCTCCTGCGCCACCGCATGTCCCTGTGTGGCCACCTCCTGGATCGCCGGCTCGTCGAACCAGCGGTCGATCCAGCCCTGCAGCATGCGACTCCCATAGGCGAACAGCAACAGCACGGGAATCAGGGACAGGCCAATGTAGGTGGCGACGAGCCTGGTCTTGAATCTCGATCCGAGGATTCGATTGTGGCGCTCCATCACCAGCTTGAAGAGATTTCGCGCCAGGACGAACAGAACCGCCAAGATGAGGGTTAGATTGATGTACCAGAGCACGAACAGGAGCACCCTGTTGGTGACCAGCTCCGAGGGGAGATCCTTCCCACGCTGCGTCAAGTAGTAGAGGAGGGACAGCGCCAGCAACAGAATGGCCAGGCCACCGATGATCCAACGGGTGTCCTTTCTGTAGGCTTGGAAACGCTCGCGCAGTGCCATGGAGGTCGAATCGTTGTCGCTTGCCGGCGTCAGGGCTCGGTCGCTGGCGGTCGGAACTTCCTGGTCGTGACCCAGTCGGTCTCGATCCGGGTCGGTATCAGCAGCATGATTGTGCGAGAGCCCAGCTTGGCCCGGGCCTTGATCAGGTAGCGCTTGTCGGGGTTCAGATCGTGTCCGAGAACGAAGGCGGCGATCGACTCGATTCGAGTCATGGCCTGCTCCAGCTCTTCGCGATTACGAGCAATCCGGCTGTCGATCAATTTGCCGTCCTGCTTGTAGTTGATGAGGTACTCGCGGGTCACGGCGTTGTACATCGCCACGACCTGAAGCTCGCTCGTATCGATTCGATTGTCGGCCCAGCGCAGGTGGTCTCTCAGAAGGTTGAACTGGTAGGTGAACCCGGTGGCCAGGCCGGTCTGAATCTGTTCGAAGAGCTCTTCGGTGAAGCCTCCCACGAGATCGAAGCTCACCACGGCCCGCCCTCCGTCGATCACCAGCTCGGGCTCGGTCATGTAGGGCTTGTCGGCCGACGAGCCGAAAAACAGGAAGGCGGTCAGAACCCAGGCCGTGGATTGAAACATCGACTCTCAACTCTAGCACTGACACCTGGGAGAACTCTCGTCGTAGGCGCGATAGACTGCCGGTTCCGTGGCTGCATGGCAGGCACGGGAACAAGCCGGTTCCAGATTCCAAGCCGAGAGAGTCACACAGGTCCGATGGGCAAAGCCAGGTCGAAGAACAGACAGCTCGCCAGCAACCGCCGGGCGAGACACGACTACCACATCCTGGAGCGGATGGAGGCCGGCATCTCCCTGCTCGGAACCGAAGTCAAGTCGGTGCGCAACGGCAAGGTCCAGCTCAAGGACTCCTACGTCGAGATTCGCGAGGCGGAAGCCTGGCTGATCGGCGCGCACATCGGACCCTACAGCCATGGCAACCGACAGAATCACGATCCGGAGAGACCACGCAAGCTGCTGTTGAATCGCCGAGAGATCGATCGCATCTTCGGTCGCACGACGATCCAGGGCCAGACCTGTATACCCCTTGCGGTCTATCTCAAGGGGAATCGGATCAAGGTCGAGATCGCTCTCGCCAAGGGAAAGCGGCTGTACGACAAGCGACAGGCGGAAAAGGAGAAGCTGTTGGACAGAGAGGCGCGGGAGGGGATGGGGGAGTAGGTGGAGAGCCTACTCCTCGTCGACCCTCGAGCTGGTGGAGGACCGGCGCCTGGCACGCCCACCCGTATCCTGAATCCTGGCCAGCGCCGTCTGCCCGCCGTACTTCTCGACGATGCGGTCGTCGTAGTCGTCGGAGATGTTGGCCACGGCGGCGATGGAGCCCAACAGGTTCTTGCGATCGAGCGTCTTGCCGAACAGCGCATGGGAGAAGAAGATATCTTGGCCGACGAGCGAGAACGCTCCGACGGGAAGCTCATGGTTGAGCTCGAGCAGACCCAGAAGAAGCTCCTCCTCAGGTTCTACTCCCTGCGCACAATAGGCCGTCACCAACACGATGGTCTCCTCCGGGCCGTAGGGCTCGACGGAGACCTCCAGCACGGTGCTGCCATAGCCGACATAGAAGTGGCCGTTCTCTGGATCGAGGTAAGGGTTCTCGAACAGCTCCAGAAGGTACTTGTGGACTTCTTCGTGAGTGTGCTCGTGGTGGGGGTGTTCGAAGTGCATCTCTTCAGCCTCCGCGAACCTACTCTAACAGCATTGCCGTGACCTCGAAGCAGCATTCGTCAACAAACTTCAGGCGGTCGTTCGGAGCCGGATGGTTCTCGGCGAGCCACCCATCCGGGTGGTGCGACAGCTACCCTACAGTGAGGTGGTCAACCACCCTTCCGAACGTTATGACTCCCCTGCGCCTACCGGTAGTGTCGACACGCAAAAGCCCGCTGCCCGGAGTGCGGATGTATGTTCGGAGGGACGTCCGTTACTCCGGGCGGGGGGAGGGACGGCCGGCCTGGCTTGACTTGGCGAGGCCGAGACCCTAGATTGCTGAGAGTCATAGCCCCTACTGCCTGCTGCCTCGAAGGCGACAAGAAGGGAATCATCCACGTCGACCTATACCGAAGGAGGTCTGGTTCAATGACTTCGAAGAGATTATTGGCTTTGGGTCTGGGGCTCGCAGGCTTACTGCTGACGGCGGTTGCACCGGTTCAAGCGGCGGGCTTCGGAATCTTCGAGCACGGCACCAAAGCGATGGGGATGGCGAGTGCCTTCACGGCACAAGCCGATGATCCATCGGCGATGTTCTTCAATGCGGCTGGAATCGCCTTTCAGCACGAGCGCGATTTCATGCTCGGTGTCACCTATATCTTCTCTACCGAGGCTGATTTCAAGGGCGCCGCGCCCTATCCTGGCCCAGGTGTCAGTGAGGAGCAGGAGAAGTTGTCCGAGTTTCCACCGCACTTCTACTGGGTCGAACCGATCAACGACCGGATGACCTTCGGTTTGGGAATCAATGCGCCGTTCGGCCTGTCCACGGAGTGGAAAGACGCTGACGATTTCACCGGGCGCTACGTCAGCACGTTCGCTTCTCTGCAGGCGATCGATTTGAATCCGACCTTCGGATGGATGGCCACGGACAATTTCGGTATCGGTATCGGGCTGATAGGCCGCTTTTCAGAGGTCGAACTGCAGAACCGATCGTTCTACAACATCGGAGTCAATCCGAATCCACCATGCCTCGACCCCGATGTCAGCCATCCGCTCTGCGGCCCCGAGTTCTCAGCTTCGGAGATCAAGGGCGGCTACGACTATGGCTACGGCTTCAACTTCGGAATCCTGCACCGTTACAACAACAGCTTTTCCTGGGGGCTGTCCTATCGGAGCGGCATCAGCGTCGAGTACGACGGCGATTTGATGCTGACCCAGATCCCCACTGGAATCCCGCCCCTGGATGGCCTATTGGGATCGGTCCTCCCCTTCGGCCAGACCCTCGGTGGCAAGACCGAGATCGATTTTCCGGACATTGCCAGCCTGGGCTTCCACTTCATGGCTTCGCCGACGTTGGGATTCGAGGTCGACATCAACTGGGCCGGGTGGAGCTCGTTCGACACGTTGATCATCCGGGTCGACGGTCCGACTCTCCCCGACGGTACGCCGGTCCTCGACGACATCGTCCGCCCGCAGAACTGGGACGATTCCTATAACTACCGACTAGGCGTCCACTGGAACAGCAGCGAGGCCAACCAGTGGCGCTTTGGATATGTGTACGACGAGACCCCACAACCCACTGCTGGCGCCAGCCCGCTGCTCCCTGATGCGAATCGGAACGGATTCAGTTTTGGCTATGGGCATCAGGGAAGCAGCATGAGCTTCGACCTCGCAGTCATGTACTTGCCTTTCGACTCGAAAACCGTCAGTGGTGAGTCCGACAACTATTACTTCGGTGAGTACAATCAGACAGCCTGGCTGGTCGGAGTCTCGCTCGGTTTCTAGGTAGATCGACATCGGTCTCGAGCGCCCTAGGCGTTCAAGACCTCGTTATTGAGAAGTGGGCTGGTAGACTCCAGCCCACTTTTTTTGACTCTACGCTTCTTTAGTTCATGGACAGCATTCACATACGCGGTGCCCGGGAGCACAACCTCAAGAACATCGATCTGGAGATCCCACGCAACCGCCTCGTGGTGATCACCGGCGTCTCCGGCTCCGGCAAGTCCTCTTTGGCCTTCGACACGCTGTACGCCGAGGGACAGCGAAGGTATGTCGAGTCGCTGTCGGCCTACGCCAGACAGTTCCTGCAGCAGATGGAGAAGCCCGATGTGGACTCCATCGAGGGGCTCTCTCCGGCCATCTCCATCGAGCAGAAGTCGGTATCACGCAATCCCCGATCCACCGTCGGCACCGTGACCGAGATCCACGACTACCTGCGGCTGCTGTTTGCCTCCGTTGGTACTCCTCACTGCCCCAACTGCGGTCAGGAGATTCGACCCCAGACGGTCCAGCAGATGGTGGATCGAGTGATGGCCCTGCCCGAAGGCTCTCGCCTCGTCCTCTACGCCCCCTACGTTCGGGGCAAGAAGGGTGAGTACAAGAAACAGCTGGCGCAGATGGTCAAGGAGGGCTTTATTCGGGCTCGAATCGACGGTGAGACCGTCGACCTGCAGGGGGATCTGCCGGTTCTGGACAAGAAGAAGAAGCACTCGATCGACATCGTCGTGGACCGGCTGGTGGTCAAACCCGAGATCGAGCAGCGCCTGGCGAGCTCCATCGAGACGTCCCTCAAGGTGGGTGAGGGTCTGCTGGTGCTGGCTCCGATGGGTCTGCCCGAGGAGACACTGTCGCAGAAGTACGCGTGCATCGACTGCGGCACCAGTCTCTCCGAGATCACCCCGAGGCTGTTCTCCTTCAACAGCCCTTTCGGCGCCTGTGCCTCGTGTTCGGGTTTGGGTACCCATATGGGCGTCGACCCGGACAAGATCATCGCCGACCCCGAGCGCTCTCTCTCGGCGGGAGCCATAGCACCGTGGCCGAGTAGCTCGAAGTCCTGGCGCATGCGCATGACCCAGACCTTGGCGAGGGAGCTCGATTTCTCGTTGGAAACACCGTGGCGTGAGCTACCGGAGGAGATCCGTCAGGTCATCCTTTTCGGCAGTGGCGACCAGGAGATGACCTTCGAGCTCAGCGGCAAGCGGTCGAGCTACAAGTGGCGCGGTAGCTACGAAGGGGTCATCCCCAGGCTGGAGCGGCGGCACAAAGAGACCGACTCGATGGGCGTCCGTCACGAGATCGAGAAGTACATGTCGGTCCATACTTGCTCTGCCTGCGCGGGCCGTCGCCTACGCCCCGAAGCCCTGGCGGTGACTCTCACTGGCCGCCATATTCAGGCGCTGTCGGAGATGACCGTATCGGACCTGCGGCAGTTCCTGGGCAAGCTGAAGCTCAATCGCCGGCAGAGGGCTATCGCTGAAAAGGTGGTGCAGGAGATCGAAGACCGGCTCGGATTCCTGGACGACGTCGGGGTCGGTTATCTCAGCCTCGATCGCTCGTCGGCAACGCTGTCTGGCGGCGAGAGCCAGCGGATCCGGTTGGCCACCCAGATCGGCAGCAAACTCATGGGCGTGCTGTATGTGCTGGACGAACCCTCCATCGGGCTGCACCAGCGCGACAACGCAAGATTGATCGCCACTCTGCAGGGTATGCGGGATCTGGGTAACACGGTTCTGGTCGTGGAGCACGACGAGGAGACCATCCGCTCGGCAGATTGGGTGATCGACCTGGGTCCCGGTGCTGGAATCCACGGCGGAGAGGTGATCGCGGCCGACACTCCCCAGGTGATCGCGCGCAGTGCCGATACCCTGACAGGCAAGTACCTACGAGGTGAGATGGAGGTGCCAGTTCCACCAGGGCGAAGGCTGCCTGACGGCGACCGTCTCGTCATCCAGGGTGCTCATCACAACAATCTCAAAGGACTGGAAGTCGGTTTTCCGCTCGGCCTGTTCACTGTTGTCACCGGGGTCTCCGGCTCGGGCAAGAGCAGCCTGGTGAACGACATTCTCTACAGGGCACTGGCCACCCATTTCTACCGCGCCGCCGAGAAGGCCGGAGCTCACCAGGCGATCGTTGGTCTCGACGAGTTGGACAAGGTGATCGCGATCGATCAGAGCCCCATCGGCCGGACTCCGCGATCCAACCCTGCCACCTACACCAATGTTTTCGGGCACATTCGCAACCTCATGGCCAAGACACCCGAGGCCAGGCAACGCGGCTACAAGCCCGGTCGTTTCAGCTTCAACGTCAAGGGAGGGCGGTGCGAGGCCTGCAAAGGGGACGGGCAGATCAAGATCGAGATGCACTTCCTGCCCGACATCTACGTGACCTGCGAGGTCTGCGGGGGGCAGCGCTACGATCGGGAGACCCTGACGGTGACCTACAAGGGCCTGAACATCGCCGAGATCCTGGATTTGTCCGTCGAGCAGGCGCGCGAGGTATTCCGCAACATTCCGGCCATCGATCGAATTCTGACCACACTCGATGAGGTCGGTTTGGGCTATATCCACCTGGGGCAGCCTGCCACAACGCTCTCAGGTGGCGAGGCGCAAAGAGTCAAGCTCGCCAAGGAATTGTGTAAACGGTCCACCGGACGAACTCTCTATCTCTTGGACGAGCCGACCACCGGGCTGCATTTCGACGACGTCGGAAAGCTGTTGCGGCTGCTGCACCGACTGACGGACCTCGGCAACACCGTGGTGGTGATCGAGCACAACCTGGAGGTCATCAAGACGGCGGATTGGATCATCGACCTCGGCCCGGACGGGGGGGCGGCCGGAGGATATCTGGTCGCCGAAGGACCGCCCGAGAAGGTCGCTCGGGTCAAGAAGAGCTACACCGGTCAGTACCTCAAGCGGATCCTGGGCAAGAAGCGCACCCCTAAGCCCCTAAGCCCTTAAGCCCCCAAGCCCTTAAGCCCCTAAGCCCCTACACCCCTATTGCCCTCCTTGCATTCCACTGTGGAATGCAGGGGAAACCCTGTAGAATCAGCGCGATAGCGATGACTGAAGCGCGAGCGACCTTCGCTGAAAAGCGGCGCATTCTGCAGCTGGAGACCCTCTACGATCTGGCTGTGGCGCTGCATGCTCATCGACCCGAGCAGGAATTGGTCGACGAGTTGCTGGAGAGGGTCTGTGCAGTCCTGGATCCGGAGGCGGCGGTCGCCGTGACCCGAGACGAGTACGGAGCCGGCCACGCCGCAGCCACCGTCGGTTGGCCTGATGCCCCACCCGAGGCCTCGACCCTGCTCTCCGCGCCCCTATGGCGCGAGTTGTTGGCCAGTGGACAGTCCCTGTCCCAGCGAGATGGAGTGCTGGTAGCAAGGGAGTACCACGAAGTACTTGCGACACCTCTGGTGAATCGCGGGGTCTTTCTGGGCTACCTGGCCGTACTCGACAAGGAGCAGCGGGGAGGTGAGCGGCTCGGTTTCACCGCCGAGGACAGGCGTTTCCTCGAGTCGGTCGCTGCCCTGGCTGGGGTCGCTCTGGACAGTGCCCGCCAGGTGGCGGATCTCGAGGCGCAGCGGGAGCGGCTGCAAGAAGAGAACAAGGCTCTTCGAGACCATCTGGCGAATCAGGTGGCCGGTCACCGGATCGTCGCCCATGCACCACCCATGAGGCGGGTGTTGGAGCTTGTCGAGAGGGTAGCGCCCCGAGGAGTCAGTGTGGTGGTTCGAGGCGAGAGCGGCACCGGCAAGGAGCTGGTGGCGAAGCTGCTGCACTTCCACTCGGGCCGCAGCGGAGCCCTGGTGGCGGTCAATTGTGGCGCCTTGCCCGAGACCCTGCTGGAGAGCGAGCTGTTCGGTATCGAGGGAGGGGTGGCCACTGGAGTGGACGCCCGGCGAGGCAAATTCGAACTGGCGGACGGCGGTACTCTCTTCCTGGATGAGATTGGGGACATGCAGCCAGCCCTGCAGATCAAGCTGCTACGAGCCCTGCAGGAGCGCGAGATCGTGCGCGTCGGCGGCCACCAACCCACTCCAGTCGATGTTCGCCTGATTGCTGCTACCCATCAGGATCTCGAGAGTCTGGTGTCGAAGAAGCAATTCCGCGAGGACTTGTACTATCGCCTGAAAGGGGTGGAGATCCAGCTTCCGCCCTTGAGAGAGCGCCGCCAGGACATTCCGCACCTGGTGCGCTACTTCGCCGAAGGCTTTTGCGAGCGCGAGCAGATCGAGCTGCCTCGATTCCCGGCAGAGAGCCTGACCGAGATCATGGGTCACGACTATCCGGGCAATGTGCGAGAGCTGCAGAATCTCGTGGAGGCAGCCGTCTCGCTGGCCGAAGGGGTCATCGAGCCTCAGCTGGTACGGTCGCTGATGGGAGAGTCCGGCGGCACTGGTGGACCGGAGCCCCTGGACCTGTCCACGGCAGAGCGGCTGCATATCGCACGGGTCCTTCGTATGGTCGGGGGCAACAAGAGCCGGGCCGCAACGCTTCTCGGAATCGATCGACGAACGCTACAAAGAAAGGGCTACTGAGCGGCAGTGCGGCAAAACGCCTTATATGCGGCAAATTGTCACAAGTCGAAGCCAAGGTGGCGCTTCTCGAGCAATTCTGCCCTAAAAATCTGGGCATGCTTCGAACGGGTGCGACACTATGTCGCATGATGAGATTCAATCGTGCCGCATCTCGATTGAGGAGTTCTCTGCAAACAATTGCAAACAGGAGGTTTATGGAGTTTCGGGTGGTTTCGGCCGCAGTTGGCAGCAGGTTTGCTGGTTCAGTTGTGCGAACCAGGGAGATCACCGATGCTGCAGTCGATTCGAAGAGCCTTACCCATACCGCAAGTGCCGGTGCACGCGGTCGTATGTGGCACGTCAGTACTGGCTTTTGGCTGGCTTCTGGCGAACGACAGTATCAAGCCCATTGCAGTCTACCTGCTCCAGATCTACCTGGCCTTCTGAACCAGGCCCGGGGGTGATCTAATGGAGCTCGGATGGAGGTATGGCCAATAGCGCCGTTCTAAGGGAGGTCACTCTGACCCTCCCGATGTTGCCGGACATGGAGATTGCGGCCAGCAAGACCGCAACCGCCTTGGCGGAGTTCATGGAGATGAGCTCCGATAAGATAGATGAGGTCCGGATGGCGGTCGTAGAGGCCTGTATCAATAGCTTCGAGCATAGCCAGGCGGATGATCGGAAGGTAGAGATCCAATTCGCCGTACTCGGGAACGAAGAGCCGGAGAGGCTTCAGATTACGATTCGTGACTCGGGCGTCGGTTTCACGCCGGAGAATCTGGTGAAGCCGACAATCGAGGATAAGCTCAAGGCCGCGAGTAAGCGGGGATGGGGACTGACGATCATCAAGGGACTGATGGACGAGGTCGACATTCACTCCGGCCCTGGCGGAACGACCGTTGTGATGAGTAAGCTGCGCTGATCTCGGGAGTCAAGAAATGACCGAAATGTTGAAAGTGACCGTCGACCGTCGTCATCCGATGGCGGTGATCTATACCGAGGGTTACATCAACAACCAGGGGGGAGAGGAGATCGCCCGCGTGGCGTACGACCTGATCGACGACGATCACAAGGTGCTGTTGCTCAACCTCCAGGGAACGAAGATCGTCAACTCGATAGGGATCTCGATTCTCATCGAGATCATCGAGAAGATGCTGGAGATCGACGGCAGGTTGGCGTTCTGCAATCTCACGCCAACGATCGAGAAGACCTTTCACATCATGGGACTGGCCCAGTACGCCAAGATCTACCCCGACGAGGGAGTAGCGATCGGCGAGCTGAGCGGCTAGTGGATAGATGAGTCGTCCCTCGGCCTCAGTTGGACGAGACTTGAGCTGGGAGGACGTCCTCGGCGCTGCTCGACTGCGCGAAGGGGAGCGTGCATTCCTGGTGCGCCTTCTGCAGCTGCTGTGCGAGTCTCGGGGGCTCAAGGCCGCGGCTCTCTACTCCGGGAGCGAAGAGTGTTTCGAGCGGCAAGTGATGTGGGGCTCCGAGGCCTTTCCAGCCTCGATCGATGGTGATGACTCGGGTGGCTACGAGAGCCTGGAGCTGCCGGAAGGCCGCCTTCTCTTCGCCCCGGGAGAGGAGGACTGGAAACGTCCGAAGGGCCCGATTGTGCTTGCCCTGGCGTCGGGGCTCCGCGCGGCCGTCCTGAGGCTGCAGCTCAAGGAGCAGAGCTTTGTCGTCAACTATCGAGGCGTCGAGCTCGAGGCCCTCTACGAGGTCGGATTGGCCATCGCCTCGATGCTCAACCTCGAGCAACTCGGCGAAGAGATCTTGCTGCGAGCAGTATCGCTCCTGGATGCTCGGCGGGGCGCTCTATACCTGCGAAGTGGCGGGCGGCTGGTGCTCGATCATACTCTCGGGGGTGACGCTATGCCAGAGCTGCCTTTGGACGATCCCCAGGTGGCTCAGGTATTGGGTCCTGGCCTCGGAGGCGAGCAGCACCTGCTGCCGGGCGCCCGTCATTTGATGGCTGTACCGGTCGGCGCCGAACCGAACTCGCGAGGCATCCTGGTGATCGCCGACAAGGAGAGTCGGCATGGCGTAGGACCGTTTCCGGAATCGGATCGACGAACCCTGGCCCTGTTTGCCAATCAGGCGGCCACCGCGCTGGAGACGGCCTATCTGCATCGCCAGGCCCTCGAAAAGGAGCGGCTGGAGCGGGAGATCGAGCTGGCGGCCGACATCCAGCGCCGACTCCTGCCGACCGCTATCCCTGTCGCCGAAGGCTTCGAGCTGGCGGGCTGGAGCAGACCGGCACGTCACGTTGGTGGTGATTTCTACGACCTGATGCGTTTGAAGCAAGGGAGGGTAGGTGCGGTGCTGGCCGACGTCTCGGGCAAGGGTCTGCCGGCGGCCCTCATGGTGTCGACGATTCACTCCTCTCTGCGCCTGTTGGTCGATCGGGAAGGGGTCGGCCCCGGCCTGGTCCAGCATCTGAATCGGCATATCGCCGCCTCGACGGCACCGAACAAGTTCATCACCCTGCTGGTAGTCGAGCTCGACCCATCGTCGAACGAGGTGCGCTACGTCAACGCGGGGCACAATCCCGGTGTCGTGATCGGTAGCGATGGCAACGTGCGTGAGTTGGCCTCCGGGGGCTTGCCGTTGGGTCTGTTCGGAGAGTCTTCCTACGAAAGCGGCAGCCTGGTGCTCGAGCCAGGCGACCTGCTCTGTTTGTATAGCGACGGTCTCACCGAGTGCGAATCACCGTCTGACGAGGAGTTCGGCCTGCCGAGATTGGTCGATCTTCTCCGTGCCTCCAGCGATCGATCGCTGTCAGAGGTGATTAGAGACGTCGATGCGGCGGTCACAGACTTCGCTCAGGGGCTCAGTCAGGGAGACGACCAGACGCTCGTCCTGCTCCGACGCACGGCGTGAGTCTTTGTCGGAAGCGCCGGATCAGATCCGGGCAGCCTCTACCCTTCTCTGGTCTTTCAGAGCTCCTCGAGCAGGGGCCTGAAGTTCGAGGTGTCGGCTATGGCCAGAGCCGGAGTGGAGATACCTCCGAGGACTCCGTCGTGGCTGATTCTGACCACCGGTTCGGCACCGACACCGAGCAGATTCGAAAAGGCTCGCAGCAGGCTGTCCTCCCAGATGAGATCGGGCAGTCCCTCGGCGAGCTTGCCCTCGCGAATGCGACGCACACCCCGGGCGTGAGCGCGAATCTGGACTCGCGACGGCTCGAAGCACTCCACCTGGTCCAACCAGCCGATCCACAGGCCACCTTCGGCTGCTCTGAGCAACTCCTTTTCGGGTAGCTCACCGGGAGCCAGGTACAGGTTCATGGCTCGGGCGTCATTGCCGCCTATCGCATGGGCGGTCGCTTCGAGTCCCAGCTGGGCCGCCTGGCGCTGGTCCAGGGCCGGCGTCTTCGGTGCCCCTTTCAGAATCATGTCCACCGGGTGTTTGGCGGTACCTTCCAGATCGAAGGGGAACGGTAGGCCAGCCGGATCGGTAGCGTCGTCGCGCAGGTTGATGGCGCGATCGAAGACCTGGACGTCGAGATGCTCGCGTAGAAAGGAGCTCCCCTGATAGTAGGAGACGGCAGAGAAGGCGACGCGATTGAGGATGTCGCAGAGCCCGGCGGTGGCCTCAGGCGAGAGGACCACTGGTTGGGGGCCGGTTACCAGCTCCCCTTCCGGACCGGATGCGTGGCGCTGCTTGGCCCGCTCGAAAACGCTGCCGATAGCCAGCTCCTCCAGACTTCGTGCGGCAGAAGCGGCGCGTCCTCCACCGGGTCTTCGTCCGATCCGGGCTTCGACACCTGATGCTGTCACCGCCACCTGACGCCGGACTCCCCGGGTGTTGAACACCACGATGTGAGCCGCCGTCCACTGCAGGTCCAGGGTGCCGCGGTTCGCAGCCCAGGGCCGGAGAAGTCGCTCGGCGCGCTGCGGGTCGAGCTGCGCGATCTGTGAATCCCAGAGCCCCTCGATCTCGGGTATAGGTGTCTCATTGGCAGGGACGTGCAGGAGCCCCGGTAGAGGCTCGCGACTTCGGGATTGCGCAATGGCGGACCGGATGCTGTTCTCCAACTCGCCAATCTCGCCAAAACCGGTGCGATGGCTGCCAACCCTGCGACGGTCGAACACGCGCACCATGATGGTGCGCTGGTGATTGAGCCTGGATTCGATCTGTTTGTTTCGTTTGCGACTCTTGCCACGGCTCTTCTCCAACCAGACGATCTCGGTCTCGTCGGCCGGTGAATGGCGCAATGCGGTCTCGATCCGATCGGCGATCACCTCGAGGCTCAAGAGCTCGGATTCAAGGGTGGGGTTGCGAATGGCCACGGGTCTCCACGGGGGGTCAGGGTGAAGGAGTCGTCTCCTGGTTGGGCGAGTGCTTCGGTACCTGGGTGGCCAGCGTCGCCTGGATCTGGTCTGCCGGCTGGCAGAAGACTCCTCGTGCACTTGCCTCCAGCAGCCTCTCCCGCCTCAGCTGGTTGGCGAGCGGTTCTGTGCTCTGCTTCAGGACTCGAATGTAGTTGTCGGTCGTGCCTTGCCATATTCCATCCCGGCAGGACTCCCACAAGACCTCGACCTCGGCGCCGAGATGTTGGCCCTCGAACCTCTTGAAGCAACACTCGCCGATCTCCAGCATTCGGACCATCCTCTGGCGCTTGATGGCATGGGGTACCTGGTTGGCGAGCGAGGCTGCCTCGGTTCCCGGTCGGGCTGAGAAGGGGAATGCATGAACGCGCGCGAACTCCGCCTGTTCGACGAACCGAAGGCTCTCTTCGAACTCTTCATCGGTCTCGCCGGGGAAGCCGACGATCAGGTCGGTGGTGATGGCGATTCCGGGAATCTCGCTCTTGACCTCGCGGACCAGGGCTTCGAACTCGGGCGCGCTGTAGGGCCGCCGCATGCGCTTCAAGGTCTCTGTACAGCCGCTCTGCAGCGAGAAGTGGAGGTGTCGGCAAAGGCGAGAGTCTCCGAACAGGCCGAGGAGTCGCCGGTCGAGCTGCCAGGGTGCGATGGAGGTCAGGCGCAGGCGGCTCTGATCCTCAGAGAGGAGTAGCTGCTCGACGAGGTCGTACAAGCGCTTCGGCCCCCACCGATACGAAGAGATCTGAACGCCGGTGATGACGACTTCCCTGAAGCCTCCTCTGCTCAAGCCGGCGACTTCCCGCACGATGGTGTCGAAAGGCCGGCTGCGCTGTCTGCCCCGGGTCTGCGGGATGATGCAGAAGGCACATCGCATATCACAGCCGTCCTCGATCTTGACGAGGGTGCGGCTGTTCCCAAACTCGATGGGGACGAAGGGAACGGGCACTTGGGTTGCCCTGGAGGAGGGCGGAACGAGATCTGGAAACGCGGTGCAAACGCGCTCCAGCAGCGCTTCTTTGTCTTGGTTGGCCACCACCAGATCGACACCCGCGAGGGAAGCCGCCTCCTGGGGGTCAGCCGTCACGTAGCATCCAGTCAGAACCGTGCGCACTTCAGGGTTCAGCCGACGGCCCCGCCGCGCCGTCTTTCTGGAGTCCCGGGCCGCCACATGGGTGACGGTGCAGGTATTGACGACGTGTAGATCGGCTTGCGCGAGCTCGCCAACGAGGGAGAAGCCAGCGCCGCGAAAGCTCCGCGCGAGGTGCTCGAGCTCGGCCTGGTTGAGCTTGCAACCCAGGTTGCTGAAGTAGACCTTCATCGGCCGCCTATTGTACAGAGTCACCCGAACCACGTCGTGACGGTCTTCAGCTGGCTCGGCAATTGCACCCTACAAGGAGGTAGAGACAGGCGCCGACGGCTGAAAGGCCGAATCCAGGCAACAGCGCAATGTCGAACGGACGAAAGGAGCCGAAGTCGCGAGCATGCCGTCACCGACCGTGGACACCACCGACCTCGACCTGAGCGGCAAATACCTGAATATGGTGCCGCATCCGAAGAACTGGAAAGTCGGTATCGGAGTCCTACATCGGGATATCATGAGAACTCCCGCCTGCAGACCTGCCTCGGAAACACCAAGGAGGCTTCGGGCGATGTGGAAGAGCTCAACCGGTTGGAGGTCATTCGAGTGATTTGGCGCGATCTGGGTAACCGGCGTAGAGTGTGGTTGGTGGGCGGTCTCCTGCTCGCCATGGCACCGATGAGACTCTTTGCCCAGACCAGTGGGTTTCTCGACCAGAGAAGGTCCATGGTCGAGGAGCAAATCGTGCGGCGCGGGGTTTCCGAGCGCAACGTCCTCGGGGCCATGGAGGAAGTGCCTCGCCACGTCTTCGTGCCGGAGCCCCTCCGGGATCAGGCCTACGCCGATGGTCCGCTGTCCATCGGCTCGGGGCAGACGATCTCTCAGCCCTACATCGTGGCCCTGATGACCTCGCTCCTAGAGCTGGATGGCGATGAGAGGGTGCTCGAGATTGGGACCGGATCTGGATATCAGGCGGCGGTTCTCTCGCGATTGGTGAAGGATGTCTACACGATCGAGATTCGCCAGGAGCTGGGGAAGAAAGCCCAGAAGACCCTCGATGATCTGGGCTACACAAACGTCCACTTTCGGATCGGCGACGGGTACCAGGGATGGCCCGAGGCGGCCCCGTTCGACGGCATCATGGTGACAGCCGCTCCAGACAGGGTGCCGGAGCCCCTGATCGATCAGCTGAAGGTCGGTGGGAAGCTGGTGATCCCCGTCGGCGACTTTTTTCAAGATCTGTTGGTCGTTACAAGAACTGCGGACGGCATCGAACAGCGGGAGATCATTCCCGTGCGCTTTGTGCCGATGATCGGCGAGGTCGAAGGCGACAAATCCGGCGACCGCTGATCCCACCCTCGCGGCCAAGCACCGAGTCCCTAAGCCCCCAAAGCCCCTAAGCCCCTAGGCCCTGCTTTATTCGCTGATCCGGCGGGGTTCCTCGTCGATCGGTTCTGGTGCGGTGAGGTCACGCTTGGTCTGCTCCGAGACCTTCAGCTCCGAGAGTCTGCGCCCCATCGGGATCAGCCGTCGGTCGAACGTGCCGACCGCCCGGTTGTAGGCGTCGAGAGCCGACTTGAGTCCCTTGCGCACCCCGTCCAGCTCGACGCCCAACTTTGCGGCTCTGTCGTAGAGCTCGCGGGCCACGGCAGCGATGGCGTCCGCGTTCTCGGCCATGGAGCGTTGCTGCCAGTAGATGGCCACAGTGCGCAGAAGAGCCACCAGAGTTGTCGGCGTGGCTATCAGGACCTTCGAGCGCAGGGCCTCGACCTGCAGATCGGGATCCTTGGAGAAGGCGGCGCTCAAGAACGGATCGCCCGGCAGAAAGAGGACCACCAGATCGAGATCGGAGCCGATGGCCTCGGCATAGTCGCGTGCGGCCAGGGCTTTGACGTGGCCCTTGAGCGCCTTGACGTGCCGCTCGAGTGCCGCTTCTCGCGCCGCTTCGTCGATCGCCTCCGTGGCCTCGAGATAGTCGGTCAGCGGTGCTTTCGCATCGACCGCGATCTTCCTGCCACCTGGCAAGTTGACAATCATGTCGGGACGCCCGCCGTCGCTGAGCGTCGTCTGCTCCTCGAAGTCGCAGTGATCGGTCATGCCGGCCAGCTCGGCTACGTTGCGCAGGGCGATCTCTCCCCACCGGCCGCGAACCTGGGAGCTCCTGAGCGCGGTGGTCAGCGAGGTGGTCTTGTCCTGTAGGGTCTGGGTGGCCTGTGCCAGGAGCTGTACCTGCTGATCGATCCGGGAGTAGGCGTCCACCCGGGCCTGCTCGATGAGCAGGGTCTTCTCATCGAGCTTCCCCAAGGTATCTCGGAGTGGGCTCAGTAGGGTCTCGATCGCCTTCTTGCGCTGCTCCAGCTCGGCTCGGCCCCGCTCTTCGCTGGTCTTGAGCCGCTCCTGCGCCAGATCCAGGAACTGCCTGCTGCTGCCAGCCAGTGCCTCGGCCGCCAGCGCCTTGAAACGGTTCTCGAGTTCCAATTTGGACTGCTCGCTGAACTGCTTGAGCTCGGCGATGAGTTGCTCTGCTTTGACCTCTCGCTCCTGGGCGACCGCCACCTGGCTTCCGAGCTCGCTCAGGCCGGACCGCGCTTCTTCGAGTCGAGCCTCCAGCTCTTCACGGCGGGTCTCTTCGAGCTGTGCCCCGGCTCGAGCCGCTGACAGTTGAGCTGTGGCGTCGAGAAGCTCTCTCTGACCTCTTCCGGCCTTGAGCAGGAAGGCGATGGCCGCCCCAACGACGGTGCCCACAAGGAAGCTCAGCAGGAGTGGAAGGAGGCTCTCGAAAGTCATTCTCGCTACCGAAACAAATGGGGCCAAGAATCGCGATGCTACGACGTCGAGCAGCGTCATCTTACTACCTGACGCATGGCGGGCCTGATCGCAGCCCGGGTCAGTGCCGTAAGGGCACCATGGAGATTAGAATAGGCTCTCCGGAGACGAAATGGACGGAGGCGTGCCGTGAGAACCCTGCCAACAATCAACTGTTTTGTTCGCAGGCTGCTGGGGATCTCGATCCTGATGATCGGTTGGAGTTGTGCCAGCTTCAAGCCTGTTCCAATGGAAGACGTGGGGTTCCTGGAGCGCACGGAGAGCAAGACGAAGGGCGACCTGACGGTGACGGTCAGCGTTCTGTCGCAGGAAGAAGCCAGGCTGGCCTTCGACTCCAAGCTGTACAAGAAGAAAATCCAACCGGTCTGGGTCCGGGTGGAGAACAAGAGCCGGGATCATTTCTGGTTTCTGCCGCGCGACCTGGACGCGGACTACTACTCGGCTTTCGAGGTTGGTTGGAAGAGCCATCGCACGGGGTCGAAATCGGTCAATCGCGAGATCGACCGGTTCTTCGACAGCCAACAGATGTTCTTCTCGGTGCCGCCCGAGAGCGTCAGCTCGGGCTTCGTGTTCACGAACCGAAACCGGGGCGCCAAGTGGGTATCAGTCGCGTTACTGGGAGAGGGCAGGGTCGAGACTTTCGGGTTTCTGGTGGAGGTGCCTGGATTCAAGGCCGACTACCATCAGATCGATCCGGATCAGCTCCCCTCTGCCGAGGAGATCGTCGACCTGGACGCGGAGGACCTGCGTCGTTGGGTGGCGGACCTGCAGTGCTGTGTGACCAATGCCAAGGCAACCGTGAGTGGTGATCCGCTCAACATCGTCGTGGTCGGCACGGACCTTCAGGCCGGGCCGGCCTTCATCCGCGCCGGTTGGACCCCGACGGCATCGATGCGGGGCAGCTCGGTCATCAAGACGGGGGTGGCGGGGCTGTTCGGTTTCGGCTACCGGTATGCGCCGATCAGTCCTCTCTATCTTTTCGGACGGCCACAGGACATAGCGCTACAGAAGGCTCGGAGCAACGTCCACGAACGCAACCACCTGAGACTCTGGTTGGCCCCGGTGACCTTCGAGGGAGAGCCAGTGAGGGTCGGCCAGATCAGTCGTGACATCGGCACCCGATTCACGACCAAGAGCTCGACTTTCACCACCCACAAGATCGACCCGGATGTCGATGAGACCCGGGCCTATCTGACGCAAGATCTGATGGTCTCGCAGGCTCTGCGGGCGTGGGGGCATGTCGATGGCGGATCGCCTGCGGCCTTTGAAGATCCGGCCAAGAATCTGACCGGTGACCCCTATTTCACGGACGGTATGCTGGCGGTCTACTTCCTGACCGACGTTCCCACATCGGCGGCGAATGTCGAGTATCTGTACTGGGATGTTCCGCCGGCGAGGTAAGACGATGGCCATTTCTCTCACCGGAAGTGCACTCACGATCGAAGACGTCGAGGCCGTGGCCCGTCGGGGCGAAGCGGTCGAGTTGGGCCGGGAAGCCGCGCAGCGAATCGGCGCTTGCCGTGAGTTCATCGAGGAGCGAATCACGGCGGGAGAGATCATGTACGGTGTCAATACGGGCATCGGCGAGTTCAGCGAGGTCGTGCTCGACGACGATCAGGTACGCGAATTTCAGCGGTACCTGGTCTACAACCACGCGGCGGGCATCGGGGATCCAGCCCCGATCGACCATGTGCGCGCCGCAATGCTGCTACGCGCCAACGTGCAAGCCAATGGGTACTCCGCCTGTCGGTTGGAGATAACCCAGACGTTGCTCGCGATGCTCAACAACGCAGTGACCCCGGTGGTTTGTGAGAAGGGCTCGGTAGGGGCCTGTGGTGATCTCGCTCCGATGAGCCAGATCGCCCTGCTGATGATGGGTGAAGGCGAGGCCTTCTATCGTGGCGAGCGCCTGTCCGGAGCCGAGGCGCTCGAGCGAGCCGGAATTCCGGCTCCTGGCCTCCAGGCCCGGGACGGACTCGCGACTATCAACGGCTCCAACATGCTCACCGGCATGGGGGCTCTCGCTGTCTTCGACGCCGAGCGCTGGATCAAGCAAGCCGAGATTGCGGCCGCCATGTCACTCGAAGCACTGCGGGCCAACATGAAGCCCTATGATCCGAGACTGCACGAAATGAGGGGTTTCCAGGGCGCCGTGGTCTCGGCCGCCAATTTGCGCCAGGTCATGGATGGCTCCGACCTGCTGACCGGAAAGGAGAAGGTCAAGGTCCAGGATGCCTACAGCATGCGCTCGACTCCGCAGGTGATCGGTGCGGCCAGGGATCAGATGCGGTGGACGCGTCAGCAGATCGAGATCGAGATCAACGGTATCGGAGACAACCCGGTCTTCTTGCCCGAGGATCAGGTAGTGCTCACCGGCGCCAATTTTCAGGGAACTCCGGTGAGTCTGCCGATCGACACCCTGGGTGCTGCCATCACCATGGTCTGTGTGCTCTCCGAACGCCGCATGAATCGGCTGACCAACCCGGCCTTGAGCGCCGGTCTGCCACCTTTCTTGACCAAGGGGGCGGGCATGCTCTCCGGCATGATGCTCAGCCAATACACCGCCGACATGCAGATCGTCGAACAGAAGGTGCTTTCGGCTCCAGCCTTCATTCAATCGATACCGGCTGCAGCGGATCAGGAGGACTTCGTGTCGATGGGTATGAACTCGGCGCTGAAGACCAGGCAGATCCTGGACGTGGCCTGTGGTGTTCTCGGGATCGAGCTGATGGCTGCTGCGCAGGCCCTCGACCTGCGCGATTTCACTCCTGGCCACGGCTCCCGAGCGGCCCATGCCGCCATCCGACGCCATGTCGACTACCTCGATGAGGATCGCCCGCTCTACCGAGACCACAACGCGATGATGGCTGCAGTCCGCGATCTCGATGTGCTCGAGGCCGTGGAGGCCGAGGTGGGTGAGCTGGCAACCTAGTGACTGCTGGATCGACGTTTGTGGATCAGAAAGACTCGCTCGGTAGCCTGAGAAGGCGGGAGGGCGGAACCTTCTCGAATTCCCTGTCTCTCAATAGGAAGTAGCGTGCGAGGAGGGGCCTGTTGACACGCCGCTGAACCTTGGCCTCGACAACAATGGAGAGCTCACCGATGCCCGTTCTCTCACGACGGCGATTCCTGAAGATATCAAGCGGTGCGGCCGGTTTGACGGCTGCAGGTGGATTTGCCGGACCGAACTGGTCGGAGCTCCTGGCGGCTCCACTTCCAGGAGACGAGATCCGCACCGTGCCCACCTTTTGCGACATCTGCTTCTGGAAGTGCGGCGCCATCGCCTACACCAAGAACGGCAAGCTCTGGAAGGTAGAAGGCAACCCCGAAGATCCGCTGAGTCGGGGCCGTCTTTGTCCCCGCGGTACCGGGGGTGTTGGTGCCCACTTTGACCCCCAGCGGCTGACGGCCCCGCTCCTGCGACGCGAGAAGCGAGGACAGGAGGAGTGGGCGGAGGTTACCTGGGACGAGGCCCTGGGCTTCATTGCCGAGAAGATGCAGGCAATCAAGAACACCCATGGCCCCGAGGCCATGGCGCTGTTCAGCCACGGCATTGGCGGCACCTTTTTCAAACAGGCTTTCAAGGCTTATGGCAGCCCCAATATTGCCGCCCCCTCGTACGCCCAGTGTCGTGGCCCCCGCGACGTCGGGTTCAATCTGACCTTCGGCGAAGGAGTCAGCACCCCGGAGCGTACTGATATCCGCAACGCCCAGTGTCTCACCCTCATCGGTTCCCACCTGGGCGAGAACATGCACAACACGCAGGTCCAGGAGTTCGCCGAGGCGATCGAGAAGGGTGCCTCGATCATCGTGGTGGATCCACGTTTTTCCATCGCTGCCAGCAAAGCGAAGTACTACCTGCCCATCAAGCCGGGCACCGATGTAGCCCTGCTCTTGGCCTGGATGAACGTTCTGGTGAGCGAGAAGCTCTACGACCAACCCTATGTCGAGGAACATGGCTTCGGCTTCGAGGCGTTCCAGGCCGAGATCACGCCCTATACCCCCGAATGGGCCTACCCGAAAACCGGAATCACGCCGCAGATGATTCGCGACACGGCCCGCGAGATGGCCAGATACAAGCCGGCGAGCCTGGTGCACCCGGGTCGGCACGTGACCTGGTATGGCGACGACGCCCAGCGAAGTCGCGCCGTCGCCCTGCTCAATGCCCTTCTCGGTAGTTGGGGGCGAAGAGGTGGTTTCTGGTCCCCGGTGAGCATGGATGTCCCCGACTACCCGCATCCTCCCTACCCCGATTCGGAGCGTGGCAAGGTCGACAATCCGGGCCACAGGTACCCTTTCGCCGACGGGGCCCTGACCACGGGTATCCGCAAGGCGACGCTGACCGGCGAGCCCTACCCCATCAAGGGCTGGTTCGTCTATGCCACCAACCTGTTGCAGGCTTTGCCCAATCGCGAGGAGACGATTCGCGCCATCCAGAACCTCGACCTGATGGTGGTCGTGGATGTGATCCCCAGCGAGATCGCCGGCTGGGCCGACGTGGTGCTGCCTGAGTCGATCTACCTCGAGCGCCATGACGACCTCAACGTGGAGTGGTTTCGCGATCCCTTCATCGCGTTGAGGCAGCCGGTGGTGGAGTCTCCCGCCGACCAGAAGCCCAACTGGTGGATGGCCCGCGAGCTGGCCAGGAAGCTGGGCCTCGGAGCCTATCTTCCCTGGAACGACATCAAGGAGTATCTCGACCACCGGCTAGAGGCGGCCGGCCATAGCCTGGCCTACCTCGAGCAGCACGGCATCATCCGGGGGGAGAAGCAGCCCATCTTCTACGACGAAGGTCTCGAGCCGGAGTTCTACACGCCTTCAGGCAAGATCGAGTTCTTTTCCCTACAGTTGCAGGAGGCTGGCTTCGATCCGGTACCCAAATTCAATCCGCCTGCAGAACCGCCGGCCGGTCACTTCCGGTTGCTCTATGGCAGAGCGCCGATGCACTCCTTCAGTCGAACACAGACCAACCCGCTGCTCTCGGAGATGATGGACGAGAACGAGGTCTGGCTCAACTCCGACGTCGCTCGCCGACTCGGTCTCGAGAGTGGCCAATATGTCCGGTTGAAGAACCAGGATGGCGTCGTCAGCAATCCGATTCGCGTCAAGGCGACGCAGCGGATCCGCGGCGACTGCGTTTACATGGTGCACGGCTTCGGTCACACGTCGCGGGGCCTTGGCAAGGCGTACTTGAGGGGCGCCAGCGACGCACAACTCATCACCCGGTACGAAACCGACCCGCTGATGGGCGGCAGCGGCATGAATGTCAATTTCGTCAGCCTGGAATTGGAGGCTTGAGATCGTGGCGCGCTTCGGGATGGTCATCGACACCACAAAATGCGTCGCCTGCATGGACTGCGTGGTCGCCTGCAAGACCGAGAACGAAGTCCCTGAGGGACTCTGTCGTGACTGGATCGTGCAGGAAGTCAAGGGGGCGTTGCCGAAACTTCAGATGGAGATTCGCAGTGAGCGCTGCAATCACTGTGACAACCCACCGTGTGTCGACTGCTGCCCGACCGGGGCCAGCCATGTCGAGTCGCTCGGAAAAACCGTCCAGGTCACGGGAGATCTTTGTATCGGCTGCAAGGCGTGCCTGGCCTCCTGCCCTTACGACGCGCGCTACATCCACCCGGAAGGCTACGCAGACAAATGCACTTTCTGCATGCATCGGGTGGTCGAAGGGCTGGAACCGGCTTGCGTCGCGGTCTGCCCGACCCACTGCATGTACTTTGGCGATCTCGATGACCCCAACAGTCAGGTCAGTCGACTGATCCGCTCCCGCAAAGGTCACACGCTGTTGCCAGAAGCTGGCACGAAGCCACGGATCCACTTCCTCACCTGAGGCAATCGAGGTCTCGTCATGCATGAGCTCACATCGACCCGGGCCAATCATCTGATCGATCCGAGTCTGCACGTCTGGGAATGGCAAATCCCGGTCTATCTCTTCCTGGGTGGTCTGGTAGCCGGAATGATGGTGATCTCCGGCTATTTTCTCCTTACCGGGCGTCACAAGCGAACCCGCTGCGCGTGTTTCATGCTGCCGAGCCTCAGCCTGATCCTCCTCAGCCTCGGCATGTTCGCCCTCTTCCTGGACCTGGAGCACAAGCTGTACTTCTGGCGCCTCTACACCACCTTCGAGATCCTCTCCCCGATGTCATGGGGCTCCTGGATCCTGTTGCTGGTCTACCCCGCGATTCTGGCCAACCTCCTGCTGCGATTGCCAGCACCACTCGAAGTTGCCTTTCCCCGGCTCCAACGGGTCTCCGATCGGCTGGTGGAGTATCCCATGTTCGTCAAATGGGTAGGGGGTGTGAACATGGTCCTGGGTAGCCTGCTGGGGGTGTACACCGGAATCCTCATCAGCACCCTGGCTGCTCGTCCACTCTGGAACAGCGCGCTTCTGGGCCCCATCTTCCTGCTTTCCGGCATGTCGGCCGCCGCCGCCTTTGTCCACATGATTGCTCGAGAGGTCGAGGAGAGAGAGTTGCTGGCCAAGGCCGACAACGGCTTTCTGATGGCCGAGCTGATCTTCATCGCGCTGTTCGTCGGTGGCTTGGCGACCTCCACTCAGGTGCACCAGCAAGCAGCTGGGCTACTACTCGGTGGACCCTACACGGCGGTGTTCTGGGTCTTTGTCGTCGGTCTGGGGATCGTCTTTCCTCTGGTCATCCAGCTGCTGGCGGTCAACCACAAGATCCAGCACACACCCGTGGCGCCCATCCTGGTGATGCTGGGAGGCCTTCTTCTACGCTTCGTTATCGTCTCCGCCGGTCAAGTGAGTCACTGGATCGGCAATTGAGTCGCGGAGAACTGAATCATGACTGTTGCCACTGACTTCGCTCCATCCGAGTCCCTTCGAGAGGGCGCCACTTCGGCGATCGAAAGCCGCCGTGGGTCCCCGTTCATGAATCCCTACCTCGCGGGTATCGGTCTCGGGCTGGTGCTCCTGGCCGCCTTCTTCATCATGGGCAGGGGTCTGGGTGCGTCAGGGGCCTTCTCGTCGGCCACTGCATTGGCTGTGGAGAAAGTCGCCCCCGAGCATGCTCGCGCCAACGACTTCTACCTCGGCTATCTCGAGAGTGGACTCGACGGACATGCCATGAAGAGCTGGCTGGTGTTCGAAGTGCTGGGGGTGCTGATGGGAGGGTTCTTCTCCGGCGCCCTGGCCGGCCGGCTGAGTCCCACCGTGGACAAAGGGCCGCGGATCTCCATTCGGGGGCGCCTGGCTTTTGCTTTTGCCGGCGGCCTCCTGATGGGTGTCGGCGCCAAGTTCGCCCGCGGCTGCACCAGCGGCCAGGCCCTATCCGGCGGCGCCTTGCTCAATGTGGGCAGCTGGGCATTCATGATCATGGTCTTTGCTGGCGCCTACGCCATGGCCTTTTTCGTCCGGAGACAGTGGATATGATGGCTCCTTTCTTCAAGTACGACCTGTTCGGCGACGAGTTCAGTCTGATCGTCGCGGTCCTCATCGGCTTTGCGTTTGGGTTCTTTCTCGAACGGGCCGGCTTTGGCAGTGCCCGCAAGCTGACGGCCCAGTTCTATCTCACCGATCTGGCCGTCTTCAAAGTGATGTTCACGGCCATTGTGACCGCCATGCTGGGGGCTTTCTATCTCTCCTGGATGGGCTTCTTGGATTTGTCCCTGGTCTACCTGAGTACCACTTATCTGGCACCGCAGCTCCTGGGTGGGGTACTGCTTGGATTCGGCTTTGTGGTAGGCGGGTACTGCCCAGGCACTTCCGTGGTGGGCATGGCCACCGGCCGTGTCGATGCCCTCGTGTATGGCGCCGGACTGATCGCTGGAATCTTCGCCTTCGGCGAGGCCTATCCTTACATGGAGGGTTTCGTCTACTCCACCGACATGGGTGCCATCACCTTGCCACAGCTCTTCGGCGTGCCCTACGGCCTGGTGATGCTGGTAATCGTTCTGATCGCTCTGCTGGGGTTCTGGGCAGCACCGAGTATCGAGCGCTACTTCGGCAACAGGCTGACAGAAGAGGTTTGAATCGATGAGTCAATCGCGACCCCCATCGAAGTGGAACTGGATCTTGGCGGCGGTGGCCTTAGTTCTGGCTGCGGTATCAGTTGGCGGCGACCCCTACCGGGGCCACGTGGTGACCCTCAACACCAAGGAGCTCGGCATGATCGTCGACGCGGAAGTCGACCACGTCACGGCAGAGGAGCTGGCGGATCGCCTTATCCAAGGCCAAACCGCTCAAAGGATCCTCGACCTGCGCGAGCCCATCGCCTACGCCGAATACCACATTCCCACGGCCGAGAACGTGGTCCTCGGAGATCTGGTGGACTACCCCCTGTATCGCAACGAGCAGATCGTCCTTTATTCAGGAGGCGGAATCCACTCGGCGCAGGCCTGGTTCCTTCTCCGCGCCCAGGGTTTCCAGGGCGTCTACATGCTGCTGGGCGGTCTAGACGCTTGGAAGGACGAGGTCCTCTTCCCATCGTTGCCAACTGAGGCAGGCCCGGAAGAGATCGCCGAGTTCGAGAGGCTGGTGCAGGTCAGTCAGTTCTTTGGCGGCTCGCCGCGACACGGCTCCGGCGAGGAGTTCGTTGCGACTCCGATGCAGATGCCCACGGTGGAGCCTGCCAGTCAGGTCCCCGTTGCCAAGAAAAAGAAGAAGCGCAAAGAGGGCTGCTAGCCCGACCACTCCAGCGCTTTGGGTGGGTCCAAATGGTGGAGCAGAGGGGACTCGCTCCAGAGTGGCGAGGGGGCTAGGGGACCGAGTCCTCTTGCTTTGGGTGGGTTCAAATGGTGGAGCAGAGGGGACTCGAACCCCCGACCCCCACGTTGCGAACGTGGTGCTCTCCCGGCTGAGCTACTGCCCCACGCCAAAGTCGGCAGCGAATTGTACCTCTGGCGCCAGGGTGCCACAAGGTATGACGAATCAGGTTCGAGGTAGGCTGAGTCGGCCGCCTGCCGCTACCAGTCGACCTCATCACCAATGACGGGCAGCTGTGGTCGCGGTCTCGAGGAACCTCCAGATCGCAGAACGGCGGCGAGAGCCTTACGTGGCTGATCTTCACCGTGGTTGAGGAAGATCTGGTCAGGGCTTCCTGGCAGGTCGTCGAACCAGCGCACGAGCTCCGCCTGATCGGCATGGGCCGACAGGCCGTGAAGAGACAGGATCTCCGCCTCGACCGGAATCGGTTGGCCGTGAATAGAGACGGTCTCGGCCCCGTTGACCAGAGCTCGCCCACGTGTGCCTCCCGCCTGGTAGCCGACGAACACGACGGCGTTGCTGACGCCGGGAAGACGGCGCTTGAGGTGGTGAACCACCCGTCCGCCGGTGGCCATACCGCTGGCGGCAACGATCACCGCCGGTTCCTTGCGGTTGTTGAGAGCCTTGGATTGCTCTGAGCTGAGGCACCTTTGGAAGCGGTCGGGGGCCAGCGGATTGAGATGCTGCTCGACGAGCTCCAGCAGGTCTTCGTCGTGCTCGGCCGTCGCCTGAGCGTAGAGATCCGTGGCCTTGATCGCCATCGGGCTATCGAGGAACACCGCGTTCGGATCCAGTTCTCCATCGTCCGCCAGCTGCGACAAGTGATAGAGGACTTCCTGAGTGCGGCCCAGAGCAAAAGCGGGGATGATCACGGTGCCTCCCCGCTTGAAGACTCGAAGGATCACTTCCTTGAATTGCCGTTCGGGATCGGTCTGTTGGTGATGCCGATCGCCGTAGGTGGACTCCAGAATCAAGGCGGCAGGAGGGTCGAGAGGCGGCTCTGGGTCCTTGATGATGGGTACGTCGTATCGCCCAACGTCGCCGGAGAAGCACCAGCTCCGCCGCTTCCCGTCACTGCCTTTGGCCTGTATCTCCAGGCTGGCCGCGCCGAGGAGGTGGCCGGCACGACGGAAGCGTACCTGGATGCCCGGCAGGATCTCCGTCGCCTGGTCGAACGGCAGAGGCTTGAGGAGCTTCAGCGTCCGGCGAGCATCCTTGGCGGTGTAGAGAGGCCGCGGCTCCGCATGGCGACTGTAGCCCTTCTTCGATGCGTAGCGGGCCTGCTCCTCTTGTAGATGACCCGCGTCCTGCAAAATCAGGGACACCAGTCCGCGGCTCGCCTTCGAGCAGTAGATCGGCCCTTCGAACCCCTCCGCCACCAGGCGGGGCAGCAGGCCCGTGTGATCCAGATGGGCGTGAGTGAGAAGAACCGCTCCCAGTTCGTGGGGTTTGTAGCGAAAGGTCCTCCAGTTGTACCGTTCCAGCTCTTCGTCTCCCTGGTAGAGGCCACAGTCCACGAGAACGTAGGTGTCGCCCCACTGCAGGAGGGTACTGCTGCCCGTTACAGAACCGCACGCGCCGCAAAAGGTGACTCGCCCCATGGTCGTAAGCTCCTCTCGAGAATTCGCCTGGTGATCGTACCACTGGCTCGCTCGGCGACAGGACGGTGGGTTACGGTGTTTGTTGTGGTGCGATGGTGGATGGTGTACCTTTAGAGGAGGCAGAGAAACCCAGTGCAGGAGGAAGAGATGGCGGAGAAACCGAAAGATACCGACGAGACGACCGAGAAGGACGCGAAGGCGGCTGAGAAGAAAGCCAATGAGAGCCTGGACAAGGCGCGCCAGAAGTTCTCCGACGTGGCCAGCGAGGTCGAGAAGAAGGTCAAGGACATCGGCGGAGGCGCCGGTCGTGCGACGCAGCAGGTCAAGGAGTCGGCGGAGAGAGCCGGGGTCGCGGCCAAGGAGAAATTCGGCGTGGCCAAGGATGCGGCCAAGGAAAAGTACGACGTGGCCAAAGATGCGACCAAGGAAAAGTACGACGTGGCCAAAGATGCGACCAAGGAAAAGTACGATGTGGCCAAGGACAAGGTGCGTTACGGCTATGACAAGGCTCGCAAGGACATGGACCATCTGACGGAGGACGTCAACGAGTACGTCCGGGACAATCCGGGTAAGGCGGTTCTGATGGCCGCTGGTATCGGTTTCGTCTTGGGACTGCTGCTTCGGGGACGCCGCGACTGATCGAGGCAGGTCCGCCTTTCGGGCCTCAAGGCTGACAGGCATGGACCGAGCATTGCGGTCGTTGATTGGAGCAATCGAGAATGGGATCGGTGGAAGATCAGGTTCCCGGGGCCGATGAGGTCATGGACGAAGTCATGCCGTCGGAGCTGGAGTGGCAGAGGCTGGTGCGCCGCTATCCGATAGCGTCGATCACGATTGCCGCGATCGGCGGCTACGTACTCGGCCGAAATCGTGGCGAGGAGATCGTGGCGGCGCTGTCCAACCATGCGGCCGACCTGGTGAGCGGCCAGGTCAACGACGTCCTGGGCAGGCACATTCTGTAGCGCCACCCGCCGTCGATCGGCTGGCAGTGGAGTCCCCTCGGTTGCCGTGCGCCAAATCCTCCACATCTCCGACGTCCACTTCGGCCCTCCTCACCTATCCGAGCTGGCCGCCGGAGTCCTGACTTTCATCGAAGATCGTCAGCCCGATCTGGTGGTGATCTCAGGTGACCTGACCCAGCGTGCCAAGCCGCATCAGTTCAAGGGTGCTCGGCAGTTCGTAGACCAGATTCCGGTTCCGTCTCTGGTGGTTCCGGGCAACCACGACGTGCCCCTCTATCGATTCTGGGAGCGCTTCCTGAATCCCTATGGCGCTTACAGCCGCCACTTCAGTGAGGAGCTCGAGCCCGTCTATCGGGATGAAGAGCTTCTGGTCGTGGGTATCAACACGGCGCATGGCTGGACCTTCAAGGATGGCAGGATTCGCTTGCACCGCCTCCTGGAAGTGGCTCAGGTGCTCGAAGAGGCATCACCCGATCTGCTGAAGGTTGTGGTGGCTCACCATCACCTGATACCGCCACCCTGGTTCGGAACGCAACGAGTCCTCACGAACGCCTACGAAGCGATGGATCTTTTCACTTCCCTCGGTGTCGACTTGATCCTGTCCGGCCATCTGCATCAGTCTTTCATCGGCAACTCGGAGGAGTTCTATCCTCAGGGGAGGCCTCCCGTGGTGATTCTCCATTCAGGCACCACGACATCCAACCGGGGCCGAGCCAGAGAGCGGGACAAGAACACGTGCAACTGGATTCGAGTCGGCAGTGATTCCTTGCTGGTGTCGAACTTCCGTTGGGAATCGTCTTTGGACCGCTTCGCGGAGCACAGCCGACACTGGTACCCGCGGCACTCACGATCTCCCTATACTCTCGAAGGCCTGGTGGAGCCGCTCGCCGGTGAGGAAGGGCCGCCCGAAGCGACAGCGATCCTCCGCTGAATGTTGGTTGAGGCGGCCGGGCAGCCCCACCCACCCACCCCTGGGGTTGAGGCGCCCAGCGCTTTGCGCCGGGCGGTCTTTGAGGGCTTGGGGGTTGAAGCAGCCGTCAATGGCTCCGGCTGATCCGTGAGGCAGTATGGCACTGAGGTTCTGGGCCCTCGGCAGATGAGCACGGTCTTGTGAGGTCAGCCCGGGGGGCAGGATCCCAGGGGGCTATCCGCCCTTCCGCTGCAAGAACCCCCAGGGATCCAGCCCCCCCGACCGACCACTTAAAGGTGCGGCGTCCCCGGAGACAGTCTCTGCCCAGGACCCAGGACCCAGGGCAGGTCCGAGGACTTCGGACTCGGCGCTATCGAGAGCCTGTGGCCGAAAGGTCCCTGATTTGTCATCGCAAGGCCATGCGAATGTTCTATGATCCCCCGGGCCTCGCAGCGAGGAGGCCAAGAAGTGAGGGCTACGACGAATGAGTACTGCAGATCTGACAACCGTGACAGCTCGAGCGAAGGAACTGAAATTCGCCGATGAGCTGGAGAACTTCCAGGAGATCGCCGGAGTCCTGAAGCCGTCTTCAGGCGCCATCCCGAAGCTGGCTGGTATCGACATCAGCGCCGTGTCGCTCCCCTTGCAGGGGACCGCGGGCGGCGATCACATCATCTTCATCGACTTCAACCGGCGCTACGATCTTCCGGAGCGCATCGAAGTCGCTCTGCGGGAAGGCTCTGAGGAGGTTGCGGATCGATTGGATAAGTGTCGGCATCGCGCCGGAATCCTGGTGGCCGACGTATCGGGCCACCGGGTGACGGACGCGTTGATCGCCGCGATGCTGCATCAGGCGTTCCTGGTCGGGGCCTACTACGAGCTCGATCGATTCGGTGAGATCACCACCAAGCTGTTCGAGCACATCAATCAGCGTTTCTTCGCCACCACGCGCATCAACAAGTACCTGACGATGCTTTACGGTGAGATCTCGACACAGGGGAGGTTTCGATTCATCTCGGCAGGTCATCCCCGGCCAATGGTGTTTTCTCGGGAGTATGGGAGATTTGTCGACATCAGCGAGGAGCGACTCGTCTCCTTCCCGCCAGTGGGCATGTTTCCCTCCGATGCCGGCTTGAGCGAACAGGTGGAGGCCGGGCGACTCGAATACAAGCAGCCCTACACGGTCAACGAGATTGATCTGCTGGCCGATGGCGACATCCTGCTGCTCTATACCGATGGGCTTTCCGAGCACGGCGGTGGCGAGTTCTTCCCCTCAAGGATCGAGCAGACCCTGGCCCAGGTCGGAGACCAGCGCGCCTCGACCATCTGCGAGAAGATGGAGCAGGATCTACTGGCTTTCGCGCCAGCCACCGACGACATCACCTTCGTGGTGATCAAGAAGATCTGAGACGCCCATGGGGGCACCCCAACGCGGCCTGCCTTTACCGCGCCGGACCCTGTCGCCGTTGCCGAGTCTAGGGGTTATAGGCGGTGGGAACGAACTCGTCGTCTTCCTGTAGCAGGCGCTCGAACTTCAGGAACTCGTAGTAGCCGCATTTGCGAAGGCCTGGGAAGTCCCCGCAGATTCCCGGGCGAGCATCGTAGATCGTGCACATGCGCGTCTCTCGGTCGAGAAACCTGCAGACCGTACCGTAGTGCACGTCCTTCCGATGGCGCAGGACTCGTTCGCCGGGCTCGTGCCCCTTCTTGGTGAACTTCCTTCGCGCCTCCTTGCGGGTTATACCGAAGTGCTTGGCCAGGCGGGCGATGTCCTTGTCTTCGACAATAATCCTGGCGTAGGAGCAGCAATAGGCCGGGCAGGCCTCACAGTCGTAAAGGACTTTGAGTCCCTTCTTCTTTGCCATGACGGCGGATTGTACCCGAGACCGCTTCGACTATGAGATGGAATCTGGGATGGGTCTAGCTCTGGAGCTTTCGTCGTCGCTGCATGCGTACCATGCGCTGGTCCCGTAGCGCGGCCGCAGCTTGGCGCTGGTCGACGATGCGGTCGGACTCGTCGATGATCTCGACCCCCAGAACGGTTTCGGTCAGGTCCTCGAGGGTCACCAGGCCGGAAACCCCGCCATGCTCGTCGATGGCCATGGCGATTGGCTCACGTCGCTCGAGGATCTGTCGCATGGCCGAAGCGACTGTCGCTACCTCCGGAATGAAGGAGATGGGACGCATCAGGCTCTCGAGAGTGATGTCCTTGTGACAGCCGTCAGCGGCCCGCTTCAGGACTTCGCGCTGCAGCACGTAGCCGACCACGTTGTCCCTACTGTCGCGAAACAGCGGGATGCGGCTGACCGCTTCGGCCTCTCGATCGCCCAGCAGATCAGCGATCGTCGCGCCGGCGGGGAGCATTATGGCGACGGTTCGGGGGGTCATCACATCTTCGACCCTCACCTCTTCAAAGCGCAGGAGATTCTCGAATATCCTCGATTCACCTGGCGAGATGGCGCCGTGATGTGCGGCTGTGGCAATGGTGGAGGCGAGCTCACCCCTCGACAGCATCGGTGAGTGCCCGCGGGTCAGCAGCCGAGTCAAGAGTCGCGAAATGACCAGGACCGGCTTCATTGCCCTGGTCAGAACATGGAGAGACCAGCCCACGATGCCCGAGAGTTGGCGCGAGTAGACTGCCCCCAGTGTTTTGGGAATGATCTCGGAAACGACCAGGATTAGAAACGTCAGTGCTCCTGAGAAAATCCCGACCCAGGCGCTGCCGAAGACTTTGGCTGCCTGAGCCCCGGCGAGAGTTGCTCCCAGTGTATTCGCCACCGTGTTGAGAGTCAGAATGGCGCTGATCGCGTCATCGACGTGAGTCTGCTTCAGATTCAGGAGCAACCCCGCACCCCGGCTCCCCTCATTCCGCTGGTGGGCCAGGTTGACATTGCGCGAGGAGAGCAGCGCAGCCTCCAGAAGCGAGCAGACGAACGAGACTCCAATCGCCAGACTTACATAAAGGATGAGAAGGCTCAGGGAAGTCCTCCAGGGGGGGTAGTAAGAACGGGTCGCGGTTTCATGGAGCGTGTCGGTCTCAGCCGAGCTTGTACAACCGTCCCAGGAGCGACTGCAGAGGGAATCGCTGCAGTCGGCCGCCGGCAGCGGCCTGCTCGTCGAAGCTCTGGACCTCGTCCGGCTCGATGCCGTCTCCCCACATCAAGATCGGCAGCGGGTCCGCGGCATGCTGTCCGCTCTCGGAAAGGGTGGCGTGGTCGGAGGCAACGATGACACGCAAAGGATCGGAGACATTGGCGAGGAGCCAAGCCAGCTGTTGATCGATCTTCTCCAGGAACTCCACCTTGAGATCCGGCCTCTGGTCGTGGGCGGCGATGTCGGCGCCCTTGAAGTGCAACACGACCAGATCGTTGCTACTCAGCTCTTTCAGGGCAGCCCGCACCTTGGCTTCGAGGTCGGTGTCCAGGTTCGCCGTCATACCCTCTCCGGTAACGATCTTGCCGCCCAGCGATTTGGCAATCCCGAGCAGGGTACGGTCGCCACCAACACAGGCAACCCGGAGAGGTAGGCCCCCGTCTTCCAGCGGCAGGAGTCGGTGGAGCCGGCCGGCGCCTCGGGTCAGAATCACGTTGGCTGGTGCCAGGCCATCGGCGGCTCGCTGACGATTGATGGGGTGTTTCTCCAGAATGCGACGTGCCTCCTGCTCGAAGAGGGCCAGAACCGCAGCCGTGAGAACCGCTTGATCGTCGTCGGGATCGAGTGGCTGTGGAACGAGGGGTGGACCAGGCACGGCGCCTTCGCCGGGGTCACTGCCCTGAATTCCTGGTGAAAGCCCTTCGCCTTGCAGAACGATGGCCAAACGATGCTCGGTCCCCGCCTTGACGCGGACCTCCACTTCGCGGTCCAGGCCAGAGGGCAGCGGCAGACGGTCCAGCGCGGCGGCCAGCTCGGTTGCCTGCTCGCGGATCCTCCCGGCCCGTCGGTCGATGACACGCCCGCTCTCGTCCAGCGTGGCGAAGTTTCCCCGCAAGGCGATGTTGCCGTGCTTCATCGAGATCCCGGCGCCGAGAGCCTCGATCGGACCTCGCTTCATCGCTTGAGGAGATTGGCCGAGCAGTGCCAGATTGCCGGCCGCCGTGTCCGGTACGACTCCGGGTGCCACAGGATCGGCGATACCGCATTGGCCCTCTCGAGCCAGGCGATCGAGTGTCGGCGTCGTCGCGGCTTGCAGCGGGGTTCGCCCGCCGAGGGCCCGGACCGAGCGGTCTGCCAGGCCGTCGATGACCACGAGCAGGGTGGCTTTGGGATGCTGGTGGGGAGTCCAATCGTGCTGGCCGAGCTCGGGGAGGCTGTGCTCGAGGATGCTGGTTACGACTCTCATGGTGGCCTCTACCGGAGGAACACCGTCGGATGTATCGAGAATGGGGCGATCGTGCTGCTCGGCCTGCTGGAGTATGTATTCGTGAATCGTCCGGATGGCGGAAAAGCTCTCGAGATAGCGCTCGGCCAGTCGTCCGCCAGCTCTGCTCCGCGCCAGGAATCGGGTGCGGTGGGCCTCTTCGTTCAGCGTTGCCAGGACCAGGGGAACTTGATAGACGGCGCCCTCGAGATCGGGAAAGGGCACGATTCCAGGGTGCACGTGCACACCTTCGACGATGATGCTCATATTTTCGACCATGGCCCGTTCGACCACCGCCCTGACGCCAACGCACACCCGAGTCGCCTGCTCTTCGAAGGTCGCGATGAGGCGTTGGGCGTGATCGGTCTCTTGCGAGGCACCCAGCCAGGCTTCCGCGGAGGCCTGGTCGTATGGCGGCGCGACCTCGAAGCTGGAACTGTGCAGGGCTGGCAGGATGGACGGAGTGAAGACCATTCGCATGACTTGTCGGATCGTGTCGGTGGCATTGATGCGATAGATCCGCAGCAGTGGACCCAGCTCGAGAGCCAGGGTCGACTTGCCGGTGCCACTGGCGCCACCGACGTAGATCACCAGCGGCCGAGGCAGCCTGTGGACTCGCCGAATGGCTCGATATCGGAGGGCCGCCTGCTTGCTCTGCAGACGCTCCAGAAGGTCTCCGACCCGTCTCGCCAACTCGCCGCTCTGCAGCAACGAAATGTTCTCGCTCATGAGCTCCGCTTCGAGCTCTGAGACCAGACGGTAGGCGCGATCCAGGTCGAGCCCGGCAGCATGAATGCTGCGGGCAAGCAATCCTCTCGAAAAGGGCTGCTCCTGGCCGGAGTAGACCACCCTCAGGCCGTGGGTATCGGGGGCTACGTCGGTCCTCAGGTGACTCGCGCCGCCGTGGGCGCGTTCAACTTCCTCGAGGACGAGATCTTCCAGCTCGCTGGTGGTTACTTCGTCACGATCGCCCAGACGGTCACGAACGGTGCGCGCGATGGCATAGGCAGGGTCGAAGTCCAGGCCGCGCTGGATGAGGTCGTGGGTGATCATGCCGCGCAGAAAGCGCTGCCGACTGCCGTCGGAAGACACCACGACCAGCTGTTTACGCCCCCTCGAAGAGCTGTGAGGTCTATCGTCCGATTCGCTGGCCATGACTGGTGGGATGAGATCGAAGTGACTCGCCGACGGTGCTCGAAGTGTTCTCGGCTAGCCGGTAAGGCCAAGTAGAGTCTATGGCGATAGCGATCCGGGGCACAAGCGAGCTACGTGCTCTTTGTCGAGGCGAAATTGTGCGGACGGCTCAGTCGTCGAAATCGAGAGCCAGAAGCAGCTTGGGCGATACCAGCCAGCTCAGCGTTCCTTGACCTGCCCTCAGATCGGCCCAGTCGTCGATCGGCAGGTCGATCTTTGCTATGGCCGCCGTCGGCATGCGGGGTTCGCCACCTCCCGTCAAAGCCCCCACGAGCTGGGACCAGGTGGGCTCGTGACCCGTCAGGAGTAAACGCGAGTGCTCAGCCTCTTGTGCCGTGATCACCGAGAGGACCGTGGCGGGGCTGGACCCGTAGAACTCTCCACAGAGCACCAAGGGACAGTCCCAATCCCCACTCTGTTTGGCTAGCTCTGCTGTCTGGCGGGCGCGCTCGGCTGTCGAGGACAGGATTAGGTCGGGCTCCTGATCCAGTTTCGTCAGGAACCGACCCATCAGGCGAGCCGCTTCGGTCCCGCGCTTGGCGAGGGGGCGGTCGTGATCCGATTCGAAGCTCGTTTTCCAGTCCGACTTGGCATGCCGCAGAATCAGTAGTTGCTTCAAGTGATGTACTCCCTAGCAGCGTTCCGTTCGATCCTGCACTCTATCCCAAGGCGGAGGCGAGCCCCGGCCGATCAACCGGGTGGGGGTCACAAGCCTGCTAGAATCAACAGCTTGCCTCGATCGAGTGAGTCTCTCGATGCAACGCTTGAAGGGATCTGATCTGACGATGACGGTGACTGAAGACAAGAAGCCGGCCCAAAGCAAGACAGGCGTCAAAGCCGTCAACCTCAATCACCGCATCTACTACTTCAACCGCGAGTTGAGCTGGCTCCAGTTCAACGAGCGGGTGCTCGAGGAGGCGCTCGACGAGCGTCACCCACTTCTCGAAAGAGTCAAGTTCCTTTCCATCTTCTCGAGCAACCTGGACGAGTTCTTCATGATTCGGGTCTCCGGGCTGCGGCGTCAGCTGGCGGGTGGTGCCTTGAAGGCGCCACCGGACGGCATGTCGCCAGGCGAGCAATTGAAGGCGATTCGAAGCCGTCTGGATCCGGCCCTGGACCAGGCAGCGGGCTGCTGGCAGGGCGACCTGCTTGCCCAGCTGAAGGACGCTGGAGTCAAAGTGCTCGCCTACGAGGAGCTCAAGAGCAAGCAACGCAAGCTCCTGCGCAGGCACTTCAAGAGGGAGATCTTTCCGGTTCTGACCCCGCTCGCGTTCGATCCTGGGCACCCGTTCCCGCATATCTCGAATCTGAGCATCAATCTGGCAGTGGTGATCGACGACCCGGGTCGGGGAGAGAAGTTCGCCCGGGTCAAGGTGCCGCACATGTTTCCTCGATTTGTCCGCGTCCCCAGCGAGGAGAAGGCGGAGCGCTACGAGGAGCGGGGCCTGAAGGGCTTCGAGTCGATGAACTTCGTCTGGCTCGAGGAGGTCATCGCGGCCAATCTGGATACCCTCTTCCCCGGGCTGAAGGTCGAGGCCGCTTATCCCTTCCGGGTCACCAGGGATGCCGACGTGGAGATCGAAGAGGACGAGGCCTCGGACTTGATGTCGGCAATGGAGGTGGTGGTCGGTCGTCGGCACTTCGGCTCGGCGGTGCGACTCGAGGTGGATGCTCGAATGCCGACTCGGGTGCGGGACATCTTGGTCGACAATCTGGGCCTGGCGCCCTATCAGGTCTTCGCCGTAGACGGGCCGCTGGGTCAGTCGGATCTCATGGAGCTGACGAAGCTCGAGCTACCCGAATTGAAGGATCCCCCCTTTTCGCCGAGTGACCCCAAGGCATTGAAGGGTGAGGAGAGTATCTTCTCCGTTCTCAAGCGTCGGAACGTGCTGCTCTACCATCCCTACGACAGCTTTCGTCCGGTCGTCGACTTTGTCCGTACAGCGGCCGAAGACCCCGATGTCCTGGCTATCAAACAGACCCTCTATCGGGTGGGACCCAACTCTCCCATTGTGGAAGCACTGCGACATGCCAGGGAGAACGGCAAGCAGGTTTCGGTTCTGGTGGAGTTGAAGGCCCGCTTCGACGAGGAGAACAACATCGTCTGGGCGCGCTCCCTCGAGCAGGCCGGCGTTCATGTGGTGTACGGGCTGGTGGGCCTCAAGACCCACGCCAAGATGTGCCTGGTGGTGCGGCGGGAACCGGACGGCGTAAAGCGTTACGTTCATCTGGGAACCGGCAACTACAATCCGGTTACGGCGCGCATCTACACGGATCAGGGCTATCTGACGGCGGACCCCGACCTAGCGGCCGATGTCTCGGAGCTCTTCAACGCGCTGACGGGGTACTCCAGGGAAGATCACTACCGCAAGCTGGTGGTGGCGCCTGGAAAGATGCGGCAGCAGCTTCTGGAGAGGATTCAACGCGAGATCGACTGCCACCTCCAGGATGGCAACGGTCACCTGGCGTTCAAGATGAACTCGCTGGTGGACAAAGCCTGTATTCGGGCTCTCTACGAAGCGTCGATCGCCGGCGTCAAGGTGGATCTCCAGGTCAGAGGTATCTGTTGCCTGCGTCCGGGCGTGGAGAGGGTGAGCGAAAACATCACGGTCACCTCGATCGTCGGGCGGTTCCTGGAGCACAGCCGCATCTACTACTTCCGCAACGGTGGGCAGGAGGAGATCCTGCTGGGTAGCGCCGATCTCATGCCGCGAAATCTGGGCGGCAGGGTCGAGACACTCTTCCCGATCGATGACGAGAGATTGAAGAGGGCTCTGCGCGATGAGATCCTCGACCTCCACCTGCGGGACAACGTTCAGTCTCGTCAGTTGATGAGCGATGGCGGGTACGTGCGCTTGAGCTTCGGCAAGGGCGACCCGGTCATCGACTCCCAGAGCCTGCTGCTGAAGCAGCAGGGCTCCTGGCACCTGGATGAATGAGAACTGTCTGATTGTCGAGCCGAGGTGACCTCTCAGCTCTTGTTCTTGTCGCCCTTCTTCGAGCTCTTCTTCTTGCTTGTGCCGCTCTTCTCGTCGGCGGTGGCTTTCTGGCGCTCCGGCGCTTCCAGATTCGCCTCCAGCGCTGCAATCAGGGTCTCCTGGGTTTTGACCCTGGCCCACAGCTTGTCGTTGCCCTCGATGATGGTCCAGGGCGCGGTAAGGGTGCTGGTCTTGCGCAGCATGTCGATCAGGGCCTCCTCGTAGAGGCCCCATTTGCGCCGGTTTCGCCAATCCTCCTCGGTGAGCTTCCACTGCTTGTGGGGTGTCTCGCGGCGCGCCTCGAAGCGGCGGAGCTGCTCCTCGGCACTGATCTCGAACCACAGCTTGACGAGGATCATGCCGTGGTCGGTGAGCTGCCGCTCGAAGTGGTTGATCTCTCGATAGGCGCGCTTCCACTCGTCTTCGGTGGCGAAGCCCTCGACCCTCTCGACCAGGACACGTCCGTACCAGGAGCGATCGAAAATCACGATCTGTTTGTCGTCTGGCGATTTGAGACGACGCCAGAATCGCCACAAGTAGTGATGGGTCCTGTCTTCCCCTTCAGGCGCTGCGATCGAGTAGACCTCGTAGCCACGGGGGTCGATCTTCTCGATCGCCCGTCGGATCGAGCCTCCTTTGCCCGCCGCGTCCCATCCTTCCACCACGACGATCAACGAGCGCTTTTCCTGATACAGCCTGAAGGCCAGTTCGCGGAGCTTGAGCTGGCAGTCCAGGATGCGCTGCCGGTACTCTTCGCGCTCCAATCGCTTGCTCAGATCGACTGTGGGGAGCATCAATCGTCCTCCTCACCGTCATCGTCTTCATCGTCGTCGATCTCGGCCAGGCCTGGCACCTCGAGACCATGACGCTCCAGGCCCTCTTCCATGACTTCGATGATGGTCTGAAGGACCCGAACGCGGGTCCATCGGTGATCGGTCGCCGCAACCAGGGTCCAGGGCCCCCACTCGGTTTCGGTCCTCTCGAGCATCTCCTCGACCGCCACCCGGTATTCGTCATATTGCTCGTTCTGGGCCCAGTCTTCGGGCGCCACCTGCCAGCTGGTTCGGGGATCCGATTCCAGTTCCTTCAATCGGTGGGCCTGTTCCTTCTTGTCGATGTGCAGGAAGAACTTGGCCAGTAGATAGCGATCGTCAACCAGCGCCTGCTCGAACGCCGTGATGTCGTTGTAAGCCTGCGTCCACTGGATGGGCTCGATCAGGCCGTCGACGCGCTCTTCCAGGACTCGGCTGTACCAGCTGTGGTCGAAGATCGCGATCTCGCCCCAGTTGGGGAGCTTGGCCCAGAGTCGCCACATCCAGGGCAGCAAGCTCTCGAAGGTCCGAGGCTCACGAATGGCATGGAGGCTGAATCCCCGCGGCTCCAAACGCCGGGTGATCTTGCTGATGACAGAGCCCTTCCCGGAAGCGTCCCAGCCTTCCAGGACGACAATCGTCGCCAACTTCTCCTCCCAGCAGGAGCGCTGTAGTTGGTGAAGCCGGCGTTGGAGCTCAGGTAGCTGCTCGTGGTAGTCGATCTTCGAAAGCTCGCGACTGAGATCTAGGGCTTCCAGCATTTTGGCTCAGCAAACGGTTCGTGAACTGCTCAACGTCCGGTCGGATTGTCTCATAGAGCAAGGCGATTGACGATTTCGGCCCAAAGATCCTCATAGGCTCTGGTGGGCTCTGCCGAGGGAGCAAACGCTGGTAGAGGAGCTCGACGCAAGCCCATCTGCTCGACCAGGCTCGAGTAGGGGATGGCTGTCTCGAGCATATCGGGATGATGCTCGGCGGGTGATGCGGAGATACGTTTGTGAAGGGCCTTGCGCCTGTCCACCATACATAGAAAGGGGTAGAGCCGCGGTCGGGTCGCGCCCCTGTCTCTAAGATGCTGATCGAGTTGATCGAGTGTGCGAAGCGAGAGAGTGGTCGGAATCGTCGGAGACAGGAGAATGTCGGCGGCGACGAAGACGCTCTCGGAAACCAGGGAAATGCTCGGAGCGCAGTCGAGAAAAAGGTAGTCGTACTGCATTGAGAGGGGCAGTAGCAGGCAAGCCAGCTGTCGGGTGGGCCTCTTGCTCTGCACCAGGTCTAGATCCAAGTTGCGATAGGTGAAGTCGGCCGGCAGGAGATCGAGGCCCTCGAAATCCGTTCCCCGAATCGTCGCGTCGAGCGGCCGCTTGCCTTTTAGAAGCTTCTTCGCGCCCCCTTTCACCTTCGCTCGAACCCTGAAGTAGAAGGTGGCGGCAGCCTGGGGATCCAGATCCCAGATCAGGGTGCGGGCGCCGTCTCTAGCCGCCAGGTAGGCCAGGTTGACTGCCGTCGCCGTCTTCCCAACCCCGCCTTTGATGTTGTAGGTGGCGAAGACCCTCACGCGGCCACCGTCGTCTGTTGCTTGAAGAGCGCCCGAAAGCGGGCACGGTTCTTCTTGGATGCGAACTTCGAGAGCTCTTGCTGGAATCTCTGCCGCACCGCCTCCTGCCTGGTTTCCAGCCTGTCCACCAGACGGCCCAATGCCAAGAGGGTCTCTCCGGTGGCCAGACCCTCCTGGAACATGTCGTGAGCGAAGCGCTGCAAGCTGTCCTGCTGGATCTCCAGGTCATTGAAGTCGCCCAGATTGTCTTGCAGGCGCTTGAGCGCCTTGATCAGGGCCGCGACTTCGTGCTCGTCGTAGAGGCTGCGGAAGAACTCCAGAAGATAGCGTAGCTTCTTGCAATCGATTCGCAGCCGGTGGAGGATCTCTGGTGGGGAGCTGCTGTCGATGGCTAGACCCTGCTTGAGAACTTTGCGATAAGCCTTCCAGATTCGGGACGAGGCCGTGAGCAGGATCTCCTTCTCCGCCTGGGGAGGAGCATCTGTCTCCGGCAGAGGCTCTTCGAGGAACGATTGCCAGTCTCGAATCAGACGGCCGAACCGTGCCGAGTCCAGCTGCTCCAACAGTTTCGAATGTTCGAGGCGCTGATGCCTGGTGAGAAATTCCTCGAGGGGTTCGAGGTGCGGTCCCAGGTGCTCGGGCAGGCTGGCTCGATACTCGGGCATCTTCAAGAGATAGACATCGAGGTCGCGTTTGGCTCCGGTTGCTCGGCCGAGCCACGCGAACTCGCGTTTGAAATGCTCGACAATGGGTGAAGGATAGACATCTCTGATCTGGGTCAGTGCCGATCGGGTGCGCCGCACAGCGACGCGAAAATCGTGAAGGAACTCGGTGTCGAGGTCCTGTCGGACACCCGTTTCGTTGAGCAGGATCGCACTCAGCAGTGCCTTGTGAATCAGTTTCGAGGCTTCATCGCTGCGCATGTCGGGGGAGAGCTGAACCTCGAATCTGGAGTCTGCAGCGGTCGGAACCTGCCTCAGGAGATCGAGAGCCGTTATGAGCTGGCTCGATTGTGCCGGTTGCAGTTGAAGCTCTCGCTCCAAATGGTCGAGGAGCGCCTGGAAGTGCTCGGCGTACCCTCGCACCGGCTCTGCAATCAGCAGACTGGGAAGCTCCAGCGGTCGTGGTGCGGATTCGGGGCCGGTGACCGAGGATTCGTCGAAGTGAAGCCGTGCAACGGTCTTCTTGTTGTCGTCGAGGACGTGCAGTGTCTCCCGGCGGCTCGTGATTTCCAGCCGTGGCAGTAGGCGACGCATCTCCACCACGGATTCGAGGTCTGTCCTGAAGGGGCCTGGCGGCAGATCCCAGACGAAGTGGGGGTTGGCGGCGAGACGTACTCGGAAACGGGCTGCGCCATCGAGAGTGCTCCAGCGCAGAACCGTGGCTCGCCCCTCCGTCGTGGAGAGGAGGCTCCCCCCATCTCGGAAGAGGCGCCAGTCAAAGGTGTCTAGATAGGTGTTCCGTCTGTCTCGGTGGGTCTCGAGCCGCCCCGGGAACTTCTCAGCGACCGATTGTAGGGCTGCCCGACCCTGGCCCTGAGACTCGACCTGCCAACTGACCGGTATCGGGTTCATGACGCGGTACGGAAGGCTACTTGCGCTTCTTGCCTCTTCCCTTCTTGCCCTTTTCTTTCTTCTTCTTCTTCTTCTTCTTCTCGTCCCTGTCCTTACCCTTCTTCTTGTCCTTCTTGTCCTTCTTGCCCTTTGTCTTGCGCTTCTTGTCCTTCTTCTTCGCCTTGCTGCTCGGTTCCTCGACACCGGGCGAAGGCTGCCTCAGTCGAGCGAGTGCCTGGGCGATCGCCGCTGCCCTTGCCGGCCCGAAGCCCGGCATCGCTGCCAGCTTTTCCACCGGGAGAGTGGCCAAGGCATCCGCGGTCTCGATACCTCTATCGACCAGTACCTGGGCAGTGTGTGGACCGATTCCGGGGATGTCGGTGAGTTTGGCTTGACCCATAGCTCTTCCTCCAGTCCTTCCCCCACTTGAAGGAGGAGTTTACAACGAGGGTTTCGATCGGGCGAAGAACCGCCCTGGTTCTCAGAGCCTACGAGGTCGTGGGCCCGGCCGCAGCGACATCCTTCTCAGGCGGGAGAATCGAGCCCCAGCCTGGACATTTCGGCCTTCGATGGGGTCGGCGGTTTCCTTGTTTGCCGGTGTGACGAAGCTGTGACAACACCTCGAGCTCGCAGCTAGGAAGACTCGCAAGATCCAATCTCACCTTTGTTAGACTCTTCGTTGAGGGGCTGCCTATTCTGTCGGGCAGACAAGTACCCTGAAACACAGCCAAGTCCTCAGAGGAGTCTGATGATGGGATGGGGCAGGGCGACTGATGATTCGGGACCTCGATCGGGAGGATCCGCTCCGCCGGCTTCCGATCTGGCACCAGAGTCCGGAGCCAAGACGCTGGGCCGGATTGGGATTCTCCTGATTCTGCTCTTCGCCTTCTTTGTCGGTCTCGACCTGATGGGCTTGTCGTTCAAGCTCTTTGGTAAGGGCTTCGCGGAGAGCCTGATCGAGCGCACGTCGAATCCGTTCGTTGGCCTATTCATCGGGATCCTGGCCACCACCCTGGTGCAGAGCTCTTCGACGACCACGTCGATGGTAGTGGCGTTGGTGGCGGCCGGTGCTCTGACGATCGAAGGGGCGATCCCAATCGTCATGGGCGCCAACATCGGAACATCGGTGACCAATAGCCTGGTCTCGCTGGCCCACGTCACGCGCCGCGAAGAGTTTCAGCGGGCTTTCGCCGGTGCCACTGTCCACGATTTCTTCAACTGGATGGCCGTACTGATACTGCTGCCGGTGGAGTTGGCAACAGGCTATCTCGCCAAGACGGCCGGCTTCCTGGAGTCGATTCTGGAGGGGGTCGGTGGGATCAAGCTGCTGAATCCCCTGAAAGAGGTTGTCAGGCCGGTCTCGAAGAGCATCGTCAGCTGGTTGGGAGAGTCCGGCATTCTAGTTCTGATCGTCGGCATCGTACTCTTGATCGCCAGTCTCAAGTTCTTGGTCGACCTGCTCAAGGCCTTGATGACTGGGCGGGCTGAGAAGACTCTCCACAAGACCGTCTTCCGCTCGGCGTGGTCGGCTATTCTCGCTGGCTTGGCAATCACCGTCATGGTCCAAAGCAGCTCCATCACCACGTCGCTGATGATTCCCCTGGTGGGAGCCGGCATTGTGACCCTGGAGCAGGTTTTTCCGTTTACGATCGGGGCGAATGTTGGTACCACAATCACCGCCATGTTGGCGGCGCTGGCCACCGGTAGCCCGGCTGCAGTTACCGTCGCATTCTCGCATCTGATGTTCAACCTGACTGCAGGTCTGTTGATCTACGTGCCGCCGTTCATGCGTGCCATTCCTCTGTATCTGGCCCGTACTCTGGGCCGCCTCGGGAGTAGGAATCGCGCTCTCGCCGCAGCGTATATTCTGTTGGCTTTCTTCGGGCTACCGCTCCTCATGTTGTTCCTTACCGGAGCCCTTTAATAAGTATCTTGAGCTTGGAGGTTCCCTATGTTCCAGCGACTTTTCGGTTCCGACTCGAAATCCGGTCTTGTGGAAGCTGCGTTCGAGGACGTGACGACGATGTTTCGCCAGTCCGCGAAGATGCTGGACCTGTCGTTGGGAGCCTTGTTGGACAACGAGGAGCTGCAGGTCGACCTCGATGACATGGACGACGTGGTCGATGAAGGGGAGCGGATGGTCCGGCGAACCATTCTCCAGCACCTCAGCGTCAATCCTCGACAAGACCTCGTCGCCAGCCTGATTCTGGTGAGCACCGTTCAGGATGCGGAGAGGATTGGAGACTTCGCCCGCGGTCTTGGAGAGCTGGTCCAGCTCGCAGGGAGCCCTCGTGAAGGAAGGTTCGCTGACGAGCTTCGAGCTCTGGCCGATCGGCTCCGTCCGATGTTCGATGTCTGTGAGCAGGCCTTTAGTGACGACGATGTGACGAAGGCCCGCCGGGTTGTGGAGACCCATATCGAACTCAAGCAGGCGTTCAAAGACTATACGGCGAAGGTCGCCAAGAGTGACCTCACGGCCGACATGGCAATCGTGTATGCCAGCGCGGCCCGCGTCTTGAGACGGATCAGCGCTCACCTTAGCAATATCGCCTCCACTGTGGTTCAACCCTACGATCGCATCCGTCATGGCGATGAGGATATGTGAGCCTCCTCGTCACCCCCACAATCCGCTCCGAGCAACTGTCGAACGGGCTTCAGGTCTGTCTTGTCGAGCGTAGGCAAGCTCCTGTAGTCGCTACTGCCCTGTGCTACAGGGCAGGCACGCTCGACGAGCCGCCCGGGCAGGAAGGCGTGGCTCATTTCCTCGAGCACATGATGTTCCGCGGCTCGAGTGAGTTTGGAGAGGGAGAGATCGACCGCTTGACCCAGGCGTTGGGAGGCTCGAACAATGCCGACACCTCTCACGATTGCACGACCTACTATTTTTCCTTTGCGAAGGATCGGTGGACTACCGCGCTGGAGATCGAGGCGGATCGAATGGCTGGACTACTCCTCGAGCCCGCGGTGGTCGAAGCCGAACGAGCGATCATCCTCGAAGAAGTGAAGATGCACCAGGATGACCCGTGGGATGCGCTCGAGGAGCAGGTCATGGCGGCTCTCTACGGCCACCATGCGTATGGCAGACCCGTTCTGGGTACCGTCGATTCCCTGAAGTATGTCGATCGAGTGGCATTGGCCGAATTTCAATCGAGGTGTTATCGACCCGAGAACGCAGTGTTGGCCATTGCTGGGGATGTAGGGCTGGAAGCCTTCGAGGAGGTCGAACGGTTCTTCGCCGAGGCGTCCGGCGGTGAGAGGCCGAGATCCCGGTCGCTGGGCAAGATGGGGCCGAGCAGCGCCCAGCGTGTCGAGCGACACCAGGGTGAGGTAGCGCGTTTGCTCTGTGCGGTTCGAGCTCCGGCCCTGGGAGAGCCAGAGTATCCAGCGATGAGGCTGATGGCCGCGATTCTGGGGACCGGTCGTGCCAGTCGGTTGAATCGAAGTCTGGTCGAAGAAGCACGCTCTTGTGCTTTCGTGTCCGTCGAAATGACTGAGACACTGGTGGCCGGAGCGTTGCTCATCGCGGCCGAAGTCATTCCCGGTTGGCGTCCACCGAAGGTGGAACGAATGCTATTGAACGAGCTCGAGCGTGTTGCCGATGGATTTTTCGAGGAGGACGAGCTGGCCCGGGCCAAGAGCCTCTTGATCGCCGACTGGGTGTTCGGGCACGAACAGGCTCAGGAGATGGCGCTGACCATTGCCACCGCCGGAGCGTTGATGGACCCCGAGCTGCCGGCTCGCCACCTCGAGAAGATACAAAGCTGCAGCTTGCTCGAGGTACGGGAAGCCGCGGCGCACTATCTGGGCGCTGCCTCCCCAAAGGTCGTCGGTTGGTCCCTGCCCCCCAACAGTCGGAGGTGAGAGTCGATATGCCTTCTTCCTCCATCCGGGTCCGCTCGTTGTGTGACTCCAAGGTGGTCTCGGTTCAGGTCAGGTTGGCAGGCGGGTCGCGCACCGAACAGGTTCCTGGCCAGGCTTCGATCACGGGGAGGATGCTTGCAGAGGGCAGCCAGCGGCGTGACTGGCGGCAAATCGCGGAGCAGGCCGAGGACCTCGGCATGTCGATCACGGCTTTCGGAGGCCTGGAGACCATCGGTGTGGCGATCGAGGCTCTGGCCCAAGACTGGGAGCGGGCTGTCGAGTGGGCCGCGGAGCTGGTTTTGGAGCCGTCCTTCCCGCAAGATCGGTTCGAGTGGCTGGTTCAGCAGAACTCAGCCGAGCTGTGCTCGCTGGGGGACCAGCCAGATGTCAGAACGGGTTGGGAGTTCCTGCATCAGCTCTACCACCCTCACCCGAGATCGCGTCCGGTTCTAGGAACCCTCGAGGGACTCGCGTCGCTGGATAAGGGAGCCTGTACGCGATTCTGGAGAGAGAGCTTGTCGAGCTGTCGAATCGTAACGATTTGTGGTGGCTTCGAGGACGAAGATCGGGTGAGAGCGCGCGTGGAGTCGCTTTTCGGTCATCCGTCACCAGGGGGCTCGGAGCAGCTGGTCGCTGCTCCTCGAGGCGATGGCAGGGCCCATAGGAAAGTGTCGATCGCAGGTGCGGACCAGGCACACCTCTATGCCGGACATCTGACGATCCCGAGGACCGATCCCGATCTGCCTGCGATGCAAGTGCTGAGCGTCATTCTCGACTCTGGTTCCGTTCTGTCGGGTCGACTTCCTCGGCGGCTCAGGGAGCGCGAAGGGCTGGCTTATGTCGCCAGTGCCAGTGCCGCTGCGGGCGCTGGTCTGGATCCGGGTCGGTTCGTCGTCTATCTGGGTACGGCTGTCGAAAACCTGGAGCGGGCCGAGAGCTATGTGCGGGAGGAGATCGACCTGTTGATCTCCCATGGAGTCACGGAGAGGGAAGTGGAAGAAGCCAAGTCCTATCTGATCGGACGCGAGCCGTTCCGCCGAGAGACCGCGCGCCAGTGGGCCGAGCTGCTGGCTGAGTCGGAGCTGTATGGTGAGCCGGTCGATCGACCCGAG